>JGI24143J45723_1000834_pt1 | contig 15526 bp, 12 predicted proteins | sample BarGraIncu00432A_FD_45723 | JGI IMG/M metagenome (IMG submission 45723) | reverse complement strand
AATAACTTATTCTGGAAAAACAGGTTATGTAAGCGCATTATACGTAAAAGTTACAGGCCAAAAGACTATAAATACCGCTAGTACTATAAAAACTGTAAATACTATAAATACAAATAGTACAAGCAGTGATAGCAGTGCAAGTAGCTCTACTGAGCCATTAAAATCTACGGGAGTTGGAACTATTACAGCCTCTGATTTTCTAAGTGTAAGAAAAGAAGCATCATTGGCTAATAATATTATTGTTATGGGCAAGATGTATCCTGAAGAAAAAGTAGATATATATGGAACGCAAGGTGAGTTCTATAAAATTAAGTTTGCTGGGCAATGGGGATATATTTATAAATCCTATGTAAGCGTAGTTAATGCTACATTAAATAAAGCTCAATATGTTAAAGATGGACAACAGTATGAAACAAAAACAACTGGGGATAATTTAGTTTCATATTCGAATACGTTTATGGGGACTCCTTATTTATGGGGTGGCGCAACACCAGCAAAATTCAACACTGCTGGGCAATATATAAGTGGTGGATTTGATTGTTCAGGGTTTGTACAGTATAGTTATAAAAACTTTGGTATAGATTTGCCTAGAACAACTATGGACCAGGTAGATAAAGGTGCCGCTGTTAATATAAATGATCTTCAAAATGGGGATTTAGTCTTTTTTACCACCAATACAGCTGCACCTTTTGAGGTATCTCATGTGGGAATATATGTTGGGAATAATAAATTTATGCATTCGCCTAAACCTGGTGCTGTTATAAAAATATCTGAGTTAACTGGCTATTATGAAGATAACTTTGTAATAGGTAAAAGAATAATAGAATAAATTCATAGAGTATGCTATAACGAAAAGTATATATTACTGAAATGCTTTCATTTCGCTAAGTAATTCTAAAATTTATTTTATTTGCAGCTACTAAAAACCGCAAACTCGCTATCGCTCAAACATGCGGTTTTCTTTACGCATCTGCAAATAAAATAAATTAAGAATTACTAAAGCTTATTCAAATGCATTTTACGCAATATATACTTTTGTTAGCATCCTCTAAGAAAAAAATGCTTATCTAAAAAGAAAGAAAAAATTATTAGACTTACAAAGAGACAAGCCATTTATTGGGCTTGTCTCTTTATAAGGAACAGAACTATTTATTTTTTAAAGGATTTATTGTAGAACAAGGAACATTGACTAAACATTTGCCGCAAACATCTGACAAACCAATAGCTGAATGGACATTATCGTTATATAAACACATTTCATAACATTTATGTCTGTCAAAATGATCAACCTTTAAAGCATTATTTACACATCTATCTACACACTTTTTGCAATTATTCATATGCTTATATAAACAATTCTCTCCACTTTCCCTTTTAGTAGGCTCTATTTTTAAATCAGTTATAAAACTGCCAATTCTTCCACAGCATCCACTATCAGTAATTAACATATTGTTTAATCCGAATTTTCCAAGGCCAGCAATAAAGGCAACATGTCTATGAGACCAGTCACTAATTAATTTTTTAGTATCGAAATTATGTGTTGCTGGTATAATATTTGATTTATAACCTAACTTTTGTAATTCATCTTTGATGAAAGTATTTAAGTCTAATATTAGTTTATTAGTTTCTATATATGCTGTTGCCCAAATTCTTGAACTTTCTTTTCCATCTATATTACTTTTAATTATAGCTTCATCAAATGGTATAAAATAGGCTACTACAGTTTTTGCTTCTGGTAGCAAATCTGTAGGTAGAGCATGAGAAGGACTTACTATATCCTTAAGACCATAAAACATTTCATCCATAGCATCTGCATATGCTACCAAAGGTTCTTTCCATTTAGTTTGAACATCTCTTGTATCTGAATAGTGTTTTATATATTGGTTTATAAGTATTTGTAATTCATCAGCCATAGCTACTTTACCCCCTATATAATTTTACATTCGTTACCAAATATCAAATTTAAACTTATTTATGGTTCGAAAAGAAATACAATTGTGTGTTTATTTAATTATACAGAATATCATTATAAGTTTCAAACATCTCTAATATAATTATGTGCAAATTTCTTTTTAGTTATAAATTGTTAACAATATTGACACTTAACTGCTACAATAGTCTACTAGTATTAAGTAACAGGAGAAGATATTACTTCAAAAAGAATATCAGCTCAGTATTAAATTGATATTATAATATAGCCTTTAAGGGCGGAAATGAGGACAAATTATTATGGAAATTAAAAATAAAAAAGTGTCTGGAAAATCAAGTAGGTCTATTTTTTCAATTGTTATGTATGTTGTAGCTTCGGTTGTAGCACTGATTGGAGTTGCATTAGTAGTTAATAATATTTTCTTGTATAAAAGCACCGTTAGTCAAGCTGTAACTCAGGGGTATGATATTGCTACTGTAAGGAAAGCATTATTGACATCGCAATTGGTACCAGGTATGGCTGAGCCAATTGGTTTATATGGAGGCATTGCATTTCTTATATTAGGAGTCGGTATAGTCAATAAAAAAGTTTCGAATTGTTTATTATTTTTGACTAAAGTTGAGGCTGACCATGAAATTATAGAAGAAAACATTGTGGAAGAAAATGTAGTTGATGCAGAAAACATAGAAGAAAGCACTGTGGAACAGAATGTTGTTGATGTTGAAAGTATAGAAGCAACCGAGCAGATAGAAATCAAGGAAGAAGTTGAAAAGGCTTAATTAAAATAAAACTAAAGGACTTGCTTATCAGATTATTCTGAGGCAAGTCTTTTTTTCTTAGAGGATGCTATAACGAAAAGTATATATTGCTGAAATGCCTTCACATCGTTAAGTAATTCTAAAATTTATTTTATTTGCAGGTGCTAAAAAATACAAACTCGCTATCGCTCAAACATGTATTTTTCTTCACGCACCTGTAAATAAAATAAATTAAGAATTACTAAAACTTGTTCAAATGCATTTTATGCAATATATACTTTTGTTAGCATCCTCTAAGAAAAAATAGCTAATCTAAAAACCTGAAATTCATTTTATTTACAGATGCTAAAAAATTCAAACTCGCTTACGCTCAAACATGAATTTTTCTTTACGCAGCTGCAAATAAAACAAATTAAGAATTACTAAGGCTTATTCAAATGCATTTTGCGCAATATATACTTTTGTTAGCACCCTCTAAGAAAAAATAGCTAATCTAAAAACCTGAAATTCATTTTAGTTACAGTTGCTAAAAAACAAAAACTCGCTATCGCTCAAACATTTGTTTTTCTTTACGCATCTGTAAATAAAATAAATTAAGAATTACTAAAACTTGTTCAACGCATTTTACGCAATATATACTTTTGTTAGCATCCTCTAAGAAAAAATAGCTAATCTAAAAACCTAAAGTTCATTTTATTTGCAGATGCTAAAAAATACAAACTCGCTATAACATTCGTTTTTCTTTACGCATCTGTAAATAAAATAAATTCTGAATTACTAAAGCTTATTCAAATGCATTTTGCACAATATATACTTTTATTAGCATCCTCTAAGAAAAAATAGCTAATCTAAAAACCTGAAATTTGATTAGAAATTTTAATGCTAGTTATGTATTGTAAGTCACTGTGGAATAATTATTATTTTAGATATTAATCTTTTTTAGCAACATATAATTTTTTAAAACTATCTATAGTAGCAAGATAAACATTTGTTATATTATCTACATTATACATAGCAAGATTATCCATAAGCCATTGTTTATCTACTCCTGATTTAATTAAATTCTCTTCGAATAATTTTCCGTCATTAATAATAACCAAAGGTAAATCTACTAATTTTGAAAATAAATTTAAATCTGTTGGGGTAACAGGTCTTTGAGATTCTTTTTTTATAGTACTAAAATGACCATTAGGTTCTAGAATTACATATTTAACTTCTGAAATATCAAAAATATTCTTAAGTCTTAATTCACTCATAAGCAAATCAACATTTATAAAATGTTTTTTCAGATTCTTTATTATTATCTTACCATCATCAATTAAAATTATGGGTTTACCATTAAAAAATAAAGATAATTTTCTGCTTTTTAAAGATATGAAACTAATGATATAATGCCAAAAAAACAAGGTTAGTAGTGGAACAACTATATATGTAAAGGAAATCTCTCCATCTAATAAAGGTGCAACGGTAAGAGCTCCAAGTACCCATACCAATACGAAATCATAGGCAGTAAGCTGAGCTACAGTTCTTTTTAATGCGTACCTTCCCACAAAAAAAGCTATTATACCTACTATAAAGGTTCTTATGATATATCCCTCTAGTGATATATCTTTAATAACACCGAAAACCATTAGGGTAAACTCCTTCCTATGGACTTATATATAATTTTTTATCTGTAGTTAAAAGTCCTAAATAAATATCATTTATATTATCAATATTATTAGATTTAAGTTCATTGTAAATCCAATCATAACTTAATTTATTCTTTTTAAGAATTTTTTCATCTACTTTTCCTTTATAAATAAGAATTTGGGATAAAATATCTTGAGAAGGTTCTATTGACATGTCTATTTTAGTTATAGGAAGAGCATTGTTTTTTACAGCAACACTAAAATCCCCTGTGGATTCAGCAATTAAATACTCTACCTTTTCAATATTAGTTGCATTCCTTTGTCTTAATATTGAAATCAAATTATCAAGAGTTAATTTTGCTTTTGAAAGATTCTTTTTTATCAACTTTCCNTTTTTAATTAGTATGATAGGCTTTTGCGAAACTACAGATGGAGCTTTAAAATACAAATAGGAAATAAACAAATTAATTAAAGTATATACTACAATTATAGGTATTGCATCTACTAATCTTGATTTAGGATTGACCATACGAGAAGCAGCAATGTGACTAATACCTGCAGCCATTAAAAAGTTGTAGGAGGTTAATATACCGGGCTGACGAAAGCCCATTACCTTAGTTGAAGCAAATAACATAAAGTATAAAATAGATGCTCTAATAAATAATTCAAGTATATTTAGTGTTTCTCCTTTAAAGAAAATAGTATATAAGTTCATAAAATCACCTCTAAAGTATTTGCATACTAATATCACTTCTTAAGTATAATTTAGCCAAAAAATACTTATATTATGTATAAAAAATAGTTGATTAATATTTACATTACAAGCTTTTTTCTTATATCATGCTATAACGTAAAGTATAAATTGCTAGAATGCTTTCATTTCGCCAAGTAATTCTAAAATTTATTTTATTTGCAGCTGCTAAAAAACAAAAACTCGCTATCGCTCAAACATATGTTTTCCTTCACGCACCTCCAAATAAAATAAATTTTGAATTACTAAGGCTTATTCAAATGCATTATGCGCAATATATACTTTTGTTAGCATAATCTAAGAAAAAAATAGCTAGTCTAAAAACCTAAAGCAAGCTGACTTACAGTTATTTTTGATAAAATGGCTTCTCTTGCAAATAAACTCCAAACAAAAATTAGTAAATAAGATTAAAGGATAGGGACTTAGGTTCCTATTTTATTATGTGATTTTTCCATTAAGAAGGCATCTTTAGAATATATTAGGAGCATTTTGTATATATGATTAACTGGGTTTAATGTTATAATATAGCATGTTAATATTTGCAAATGTAATATTTTTTCATCGAAGCAATTATAGCAGTTATTTATATTAATACCGCAAAAGGAATTAAAAAATAATAAAACTATAGCAGTCTAAGTACCTAAGGAAGGTAAGATGATAAAGTATGAAAAGGTGGAATTCTAATGAAAAAACAAAATCTACTAATAATAGCGTTAATAATAAGTTTGCTGTTTGGTACTTACAGTTTTATTGGTTTAAAGCAGCGAGAAAAAACTGCAAATGAATTATTTAAATACACTTTGTCTCAGGCTCAATTTTGTTTTGCACAGGACTATACTAAAATGAAGGATGATGATAGAAATTATTATTATAGATTGGCATCTTCTAACTTATATACAGCTTTATCTATATTAGATTTAACTTCATATGGGAAGAGTGAAAACCACAACGAATTAACTAGTGCGATAAATGAGCTTTATTACTGTATGACAGAAATTAATACAACAAACAGTAGATGGAAAGCAGTCACAGAAAAGCGTGTAGCTATATATAAATATTTAACGTATATTGGCAATGATCCTAATGATAAAAACAGTTACGATGCACTTTCTAGACTTGCGAATAATTTGCGCGCAGGTGTCGAAGATGTTGTAATTAATTATGAAGGCACCAGTCAAAATTGGCATGTAGGTTATAAAATTGATGGAAATGAGAACTCACATGACACTTATTATACATTTAAGTATACTGGGAAAGAAGGTAACTTAGTAAAAGATGTAAAATACTCAATAGATACGAGGAATGAAGGAGAAGAAGGCGAATTCTCAATGAATAATGCCATGGTTCATACGGGCAAGCTGATACTACCTACAGGATTTCCCAAATCTACTGATAGAGATATGATAGTGAAAATAGAATGGAATGGAAAAAAAGAGTCGTTAATATTAGAAAAGTCTAAATAAAGGTACAAGCTTTTTTCTTATATTATGCTATAACGAAAAGTATATATTGCTAAAAATACGTTCACTTCGCTAAGTAATTCTAAAATTTATTTTATCTACAGTTGCTAAAAAACAAAAACTCGCTATCGCTCAAACATTTGTTTTTCTTTACGCACCTGTAAATAAAATAAATTAAGAATTACTAGAGCTTGTTCAACGCATTTTGCGCAATATATACTTTTGTTAGCATAATCTAAGAAAAAAGCTAATCTAAAACTATTACTCTATTAAATTCGCAGCCTAACGGCTAAAGATTTTGTCTGGAGTGAGTTTCAATAATAAAAGACAAAACTAAATGTATTTTTCTTTAAGCATCTGAAAATAAAATGAATTAAGAATTACTAAAACTTGTCCATATGCATTTTACGCAATATATACTTTTGTTAGCATTCTCTAAGAAAAAAGAGCTAATATAAAACTAGAAATTTATTAAGATATTTATTTTTAATGTATATAAAGTTTGCAGCCTAACGGCTTAAGGATTTTGGTAGGGAAATTTGTCTGGAGTGAGTTGCAATACGAAACGTCAAAACTATTGAAATTCCATTTAGAAATTCTTCTTTTGCGAATATAAAATTCTCGTGAGCCTGTCAGGACGACAGGCTAGCGAACCTGAGCCAGGAAGGCGAATGTGAGCGCCAGAGAACTTTATATAAGCAAAAGATTAGAATTACTTAATGGAATTTCTAGTTTTTAGTTCGTTTGCAAGGCACGAAGGACAAATTTCTTACTTACGATTTACATTACTTACTAACGAATTAGTTGTAGGAGATATTGACATATTAAAAACTTATAGTTAAAATGTAATAGACGAACAAATGTTCAGATACATGATAGCAATTAATAGTTGTTATCGCACTTTTAGGAATACAAGCAAGGTGGTGATTTTATGAATGAATTCAAATTACATTCAAAGTTTAAACCTACTGGAGATCAACCACAGGCTATTGAGAGTCTTGTGGGAGGGATTGAAGAAGGTAAAAAGTTTCAAACTCTTAAAGGAGTAACTGGTTCAGGTAAGACTTTTACTATGGCTAATATTATTGAAAGAGTTCAAAAGCCTACTTTGGTGCTTGCTCATAATAAGGTTTTAGCGGCACAACTTTGCTCAGAGTTTAGAGAGTTCTTTCCGGATAACTGTGTGGAATATTTTGTATCTTATTATGATTATTATCAACCAGAGGCTTATATTGCACAAACGGATACTTTTATAGAAAAAGATTCATCTATAAATGATGATATTGATAAATTAAGACATTCAGCTACTTCAGCGCTTTTAGAACGTAATGATGTTATTGTGGTGGCTTCAGTCTCATGTATTTATGGACTTGGAAACCCTGAAGAATATAAAAAACTTACAGTTTCTTTAAGGGAAGGCATGGAAAAGGATAGAAATGAAGTATTAAGACAATTAGTAGATATACAGTATGAGAGAAATGACATTAATTTTATTCGTGGAACCTTTAGAGTAAGAGGGGACACTGTTGATATATTTCCTGCTTCATCTTCAAGTGAAGGAATTAGGGTAGAGTTTTTCGGTGATGAAATAGATAAAATTAGATCCTTTGATTCGCTAACAGGAGAAATTATCGGGGCTCGGAAGCATGTATCTATTTTTCCGGCTTCTCATTTTGCGACTTCAAAGGATAAATTAGAGCCTGCCATAGAACAAATAGAAGAGGAATTAGAGCATAGATTAAAGGCGCTTATATCACAGGATAAATTACTAGAGGCGCAAAGACTTAAGCAAAGAACCAATTTTGATATTGAAATGATAAGAGAGGTCGGCTACTGTAGTGGTATAGAGAACTATTCTAGAATTTTAGATGGTAGGCCTGCTGGAACAGCGCCTCAAACCTTGATGCACTATTTTCCAAAGGATTTCCTAATGTTTATAGATGAAAGTCATGTAACGNTACCACAGGTTAGGGCTATGTTTGGGGGAGATAAATCAAGAAAGACTAATTTAATTGATTATGGATTTAGACTTCCTTCTGCTTATGATAATAGGCCTCTAACCTTTCAAGAGTTCGAGGGTACTATGAATCAGACAGTTTTCGTAAGTGCAACCCCAAACGTCTATGAAGCAGAGCATAGTGAGAATACTGCAGAGCAAGTGATAAGACCTACAGGACTATTAGACCCTGAAATAATTATAAGACCTGTTAAGGGGCAAATAGATGATTTATATGCTAATATTCAGGATACAATAAAAAAAGGATTTAGAGTTTTAATTACAACGCTTACAAAAAAAATGTCAGAGGATTTGACCAAATACTATAGAGAAATGGATATGAAAGTCACCTATCTACATTCGGATATTGATACTATAGAAAGAATGAAAATAATTCAAGATCTTAGGCTTGGTACATTTGATGTACTAGTAGGTATTAATCTTTTAAGAGAAGGTTTAGATATTCCAGAAGTAGCTCTTGTGGCAATACTCGATGCAGATAAGGAAGGGTTTTTGCGCTCTGAAACTTCATTAATTCAAACCATAGGAAGGGCAGCAAGAAATTCAGAGAGTAAAGTAATAATGTATGCAGACAGAATCACAAAGTCTATGAAAAAGGCTATGGATGAAACTAATAGACGTAGAAAACTTCAGATGGATTATAATGAAAAGAATGGCATTGTACCAACTACTATTATAAAAGATATTAGGGAAGTACTTGGATCGATTACAGTGGCAGAGGAAGAAGGGGTATATGAGACCCTTGAAGCTGCTATGGAAGCAAATTACGATGAAACTAAAAAGCTAATGGACAGGTATGAAGGTGAAATGAAGCAGGCAGCTAAGGATTTACAATTTGAAAGAGCTGCACAGCTTAGAGATATAATTTATAAACTTAAAAAGCAGATTAAGAATATTTGAAAATTAAAAGTTTAGAGTTTAGAGTATGAGTTGTTAATTATTTAAGGGAAGTATAAGGAGTGTAATAATGAGGGATAAGATTTTTATAAAAGGTGCTAAGGTTAATAATTTAAAAAATGTAGATTTAGAGATACCAAGAGATAAATTTGTAGTATTTACTGGACTTTCAGGATCTGGTAAATCCTCGCTCGCTTTTGACACATTATATGCAGAAGGTCAAAGAAGGTATGTAGAGTCACTGTCAGCTTATGCAAGGCAGTTCTTAGGTAATATGGATAAGCCAGATGTTGAGTACATAGAGGGGCTATCTCCGGCTATTTCTATAGATCAGAAAACTACTAATAGAAATCCACGTTCTACAGTAGGCACAGTAACTGAAATTTATGATTATTTGAGATTGCTTTATGCTAAAGTTGGAACGCCTCATTGTCCTAAATGTGGCAAGGAGATTTCTCAGCAGACGGTAGATCAGATGGTGGATAGAATAATGGATATGCCACTGAAAACTAAGCTTTTAATTCTTTCGCCTATAATAAGGGGAAAAAAGGGTGAGCATGTTAAGATAATAGAAAATATTAAAAAGAATGGTTTTGTTCGTGCTAGAATAGATGGCAATATAGTAGAGCTTATGGAGGAAGAGATAAATCTTGCAAAGACAAAAAAGCACAGTATAGAGATAGTTATTGATAGAATTTCTGTAAAAGAAGAAATCCGTGGTAGGCTTTCGGAATCCTTAGAAAGTGCTTTGAAATTAGCAGAGGGAACAGCCATCGCCAGCGTAGTAGATGGAGAAGACGTGCTTTTTAGTGAGCATTTTGCTTGTCCGGATTGTGGTATAAGCCTTGGGGAACTCGCACCTAGAATGTTTTCTTTTAACTCTCCTTTTGGTAAGTGTGATACTTGCGATGGACTTGGTACTCTTATGGAAATTGATGAGGATTTAATTATACCGGATAAAAGTAAGAGTATCCTGGGTGGAGCTATTTTGTCCTTTGGAGAAGGCAGCCTTAAAGAGGATTCTTGGACTTTTGCAGTATTAAAGGCATTAAGCGAAAAATATAAGTTTAGTTTAAATACTCCTATAGAAAAATATGATCCTGAAATTCTTAAAATACTGCTGTATGGAACTAATGGTGAAAGAATAAAGGTAGAGTATGTTAAGGAGTATAGAACAGGTACATTTAATCATGTTTATGAAGGCATTATAAATAATTTAAAAAGACGATATTTTGAAACCTCTTCTGATTATATAAAAAGAGAAGTTGAACAATATATGGGGGATAATGCATGTCCTAAGTGTAATGGTGCAAGGCTAAGCCCAGAGGCTTTGGCAGTAACTGTAGGGGGAAAGAATATATATGAATTGTGCAACTTGTCCATTACAGATGAAATAGTATTTTTAGCGAAAGTAAAATTATCAGAAAAAAATGAGATGATAGCTAATCAAATTTTTAAAGAAATAAGTAGTAGGCTTAGTTTCCTTACCAATGTGGGACTGGATTATCTGAATTTAACAAGATCTGCAGGTACCTTGTCCGGTGGAGAAGCGCAGAGGATAAGACTAGCAACTCAAATAGGTTCAAGCCTCATGGGAGTTTTATATATCTTAGATGAACCTAGTATTGGCCTTCATCAAAGGGATAATGCGAAACTTATTAAGACATTAAAACATCTAAGAGATTTAGGTAATAGTTTAGTTGTTGTAGAACATGATGAAGATACTATGAAGGAAGCAGATTATATTGTAGATATTGGGCCAGGAGCTGGAGAACATGGTGGAGAAATTGTGGTGGCAGGAACAATCGAGGACATAAAAAACTGCGAAGCGTCAATTACAGGGCAATATTTAAGTGGTAAAAAGAAAATTGAGGTTCCAGAGCAAACTAGAGTGTCCAATGGCTCATGCATAAAAATAATTAATGCGAAGCAAAATAATCTTAAGAATGTTAGTGTGGATTTTCCACTGGGGGTGTTTACTTGTGTTACGGGTGTATCTGGCTCTGGAAAGAGCACTTTAGTAAATGAAATTTTATATAAAGGTCTTAACAAGAAGCTAAATAACTCTAAAAAGAATGCAGGGCTACATAAAGATATTTTAGGGGTAGAGAATATAGATAAAATTATAGATATTGATCAGGGTCCTATTGGACGTACTCCAAGATCAAATCCAGCTACTTATACAGGAGTATTTGATATAATTCGCGATGTTTTCTCCATGAGCTCAGAAGCAAAAATACGAGGCTATAAGCCAGGCAGATTTAGTTTTAATGTAAAGGGTGGAAGATGCGAGGCTTGCAAGGGTGATGGAATAATTAAAATAGAAATGCAATTTTTATCTGATGTATATGTGCCTTGTGAGGTTTGTAAAGGCAAAAGATACAATAGAGAAACCTTAGAGGTTAAGTATAAAGGGAAAAATATTGATGAAATTTTAAATATGACTGTGGAGGAAGCTGTAAGATTCTTTGAGAATATTCCAAGAATCCATAGTAAATTTACAACTCTGATGGATGTTGGACTAGGTTATATTAGACTTGGGCAGCCTTCCACACAATTATCTGGCGGGGAGGCTCAAAGGATTAAACTTGCCTCAGAATTATCTAAGAGAAGTACAGGAAAGACTTTTTATATTTTAGATGAGCCTACTACAGGACTTCATATTGATGATGTTAGCAAACTTATTAAAATACTTCAAAGATTAGTTGACGCAGGTAATACTGTAGTGGTAATAGAACATAATTTAGATGTTATAAAGTGCTCAGACTATATTATAGATTTAGGCCCTGAGGGTGGAGATAAGGGAGGTTACATTATGTGCAGCGGAACTCCGAAAGAAATATCTTTAAATGTAAATTCATATACAGGACAATATTTAAAAAAGATGTTATAATTTATCTAGGCTAGCATATTAGTTCAATGCTAGTCTTTGATAATTTTTTAAAGAGGAGAAAGTGACTTATGGATAAGATAAGCTTAATTTTGAAATATGTAATTATAGCGATTATTTACCTTATAATAATATTTGCTTTGAGAATAATGTATAAAGACGTAAAGGGTGGTGGAGGAAAGAAGAAAACAGTAATAAAGAAAACTATGGGGCTTGAGGTTATAGAAAGAGGAGAAAATTTTAACTTAAGAATGGGCGCTGTTATTCCTCTAAATGATGAACTCACCGTAGGTAGAAAAGCAGATAATTTGTTGATCTTGGGTGATAAATACGTGTCTTCACAGCATGCAAAAATATTTAGAAAAAATACAGATTACATTTTGCAGGATTTGGGTAGTACTAATGGTACATTAATGAATAAGAAAAGGGTTAAGGATAGGGTAGTTTTAAAAAAAGGTGATGAAATTAAAATAGGAACTTCAATTTTTAAGGTTATAGGATAAATTGTGAGTTTTATAGAGGTGATAACATGGAAAGTATAAAGGAAGAACGGAAACTTCTAAAGTATACTTATCTTTTATGTATAGTTTTGTTTGTAAATATGTTCTTTATTGGTAAAGATGGATTTGATAAAGGCGCATTAATAATGGGTGTAATAATATGTATACTTTTTGCCTATTCTCATTTTATAATAACAAGATTTTTTCCTGACGGAGATAAATATATTTTGCTATTTTCAAATGTTTTGGCGGTTATAGGTATGGGGATATTATATAGGATAAACTCTCCTATTGCGCTTAAACAACTCATTTGGTATACCGTAGGCATTGCCATATTCATTTTAGTAGTAGTTCTTTTTCCTAGTCTAACTAATTTTGGAAAGTACAAATTGGTTTACATGATATGCACTCTTATTCTTATGTCACTAGGAAGTTTATTTGGGAAAGAGGTTTTTGGAGCTAAAAATTGGATATCTATTGGTGGTTTTAGTTTTCAACCAACAGAATTTGGTAAATTATCCTTGGTGGCATATTTAGCAGCGTCACTACAGTATTATGGTAAAGATATAAAGGAAAAGTCGGAGTTTATTAAATTTAAGGCTCTAATTGAACCAGGTATAGTAGTTATGATTTCACTTGGGTTTATGGTATACCAAAGAGATCTGGGTTCAGCACTTTTATTTTTTGCTATTTCAGTAACTATGCTATATATCGCTACTTCAAGATTTAAATATGTGATAGTATGTTTAGTACTTTTTATGGTAGGCGGTTATATAAGCTATAAACTTTTTGGCCATGTGCGACAAAGGGTTTTGATTTGGGGTGACCCATGGAAATATGGGTACGATGAAGGACTTCAGTTAGTACAATCATTAATTTCTATAGCCTCAGGAGGCCTTTTTGGAACAGGTCTTGGGCTTGGATATCCCACAATGGTTCCAGTAGTTACTTCAGATTTTATTTTTGCGGCTATTTGTGAGGAAATGGGATTACTGACTGGATTTGCTATGCTTATATTATATTTTTTACTGTTTTATAGATGCATGAGGGTACCTGTTTATGGTAAGGATAAGTTTACAAGACTCCTTGCGGTAGGATATAGTACAATGATAGCTGCTCAAGTATTGGTTATAGTAGGGGGAGTAGTTGGAGCTATACCACTAACGGGAATAACCCTTCCACTAGTTAGTTCTGGAGGAAGTTCTATGATAATAACTTTCTTTTCACTAGGCATACTTCAAAAAATTTCGGAGGACGGACAAAGTTATGAATGATTTTGTAATTAATATAAAAAAGGTCATGTTGGTGTTTTTATTACTCTTTATTGCTTTAATTTCCTACATAACTTATATTTATATGTTTAATAGTGAAAAGGCCGTGTCTAGTACCTTTAATAACAGATTGTGGGCAGAAAGAAATAAGGTATTAAGGGGAACAATCTATGATAAAGATATGAACGCTTTAACTAAAAGCACGAAGATAAGTGTAACGTCTCAAAAGGAGAAATATTTGCAAGGGGAGATTTTTGCCCATGCTATAGGTTATATGAATCCTGTATATGGACTTGCAGGGCTTGAAAAAAAATATGATACAGAGCTTATGGGTTCTGGAGAAACTGTAGTTTCAAAGTTTTTTGATTTTAATAAAAAGGAAGAAGAAAAGGTTGGTAATGGCCTCCGAACTACTCTTGATTCAAAACTCCAAAAGAAAGCTTATGAACTTTTAAAAGGTAAGCGAGGTGCTGTAGTTGCTTTGAATCCTAAAACTGGAGAAATTTTATCTATGGTTTCTATGCCTTCTTATAATCCAAACAATTTAGAAAAGGACTGGAAGGGGATACTTGCAAATAAGGATTTACCACTAATTAATAGAGCAGTATCAGGGCTGTATCCACCAGGGTCTATATTTAAAACTATTACGGCAATAAGTGCATTAGAAAATATTCCAGGTGTTAGCAACAGGAGCTTCGTGGATAATGGTACATTAGTTTTTAATCAAAGTTCGTCACTTAAAAATTATGATGGTGAGGTTATGGGAAATATAGACTTCAGAAAGGCATATTTGCATTCTAGTAATGTGGTTTTTGGGACTTTGGGTATTGATTTAGGAAATAATGCACTAAAAGAAACCGCAGAAAAATTCTATTTTAACAAGGATACTCCAGCATCAGGTATAACAATAGAGAATAGTCAATTTCCAAGTTATAAAAGCAATGAAAAAGGTAATATAGCACAAAGTGCAATAGGGCAAGCTCAGGTTTTAGCTAGTCCTATGGAAATGGCATTAGTTGCAAGCACTGTTGCTAATGATGGTATTATGATGCAACCAATGCTTGTTAAAGAGATATTGAGTAGTAAGGGTAAATCCCTAAAGAAAATAGAACCTAAACAACTAGGAGAAAATATGTCAAAGGAAAATGCTCAGATAATGAAAGATTTAATGAAAGGGGTAGTGGCTGAAGGCACAGGAGCTAATGCAGCTATTTCTGGCATAACGGTTTGTGGAAAAACAGGCACAGCAGATCATAAGGGAGATGCTAGCAAACAAGTGGCACCACATTCCTGGTTTATTGGTTTTGCACCTTATGAAAATCCTACAATTGCCATAGCTGTAATTGTAGAAGAGGGTGGTGTGGGCGGTGGAATTGCTGCCCAAATAACTAGGGAGCTGATTAAAACTTATTTGCAATAAA
>JGI24143J45723_1000833_pt1 | contig 15543 bp, 14 predicted proteins | sample BarGraIncu00432A_FD_45723 | JGI IMG/M metagenome (IMG submission 45723) | reverse complement strand
AGCCTTCGAAGGATTTATTTGAAGAGATTGAAAATGATTTTGATAAAGAGGAATGGACACGGTAAATGTAAGAAGATTTGAGGTTTGGTTAATAAAACTAAATCCAACACAAGGCTCAGAAATTAACAAAAGCCGCCCTTGTTTGGTGGTTTCTCCTGACGAAGCAAACAATTTTCTTCATACAATTATTATTGTTCCCCTTACCAGTAACCTTCGTAATTATCCGACACGCATCAACTGTACCTTTCAAAACAAGTCAGGACAATTGGCTATTGACCAAATCAGGGCAATCGATAAATCCAGACTGATTAGTAAAATTGGGGTAATGGCGGATGAAATTTCAGTTGAACTTTGTGCTGTTATGACTGAAACGTTTAAATATTAAGCACACTCCTTCAAAGTTTTTATGGTTTTCCAACTATTTTCCCAACACCTTCAGCAGCATTGCATTAATCTCAAAGGGAAACAATAACAACTCATTATTTATTTACTTCATATTACGGATATTACGCAAATGACACACTATGTAATTTGCGTAATATACGTAATGTCTTAATTTTCCTATTGAGTGATTCAATATATTGATTATATGATTGTTATATAGAATGGAATCCTATCTTGCCGAACTTGCTTTTAGTCAGTGCACTATGTTTTAAGAATTGCGCGTTTCTAATTCAGATTAATAGATTCTGATGTAGGTACTATCTTTTTTTCAGGAAGAATTCTTTGACCAGGGTCGCGCATTCATTTTCCAGTACCCCAAATACGACTTCCGTTTTAGGATGCAAAGCTTCCGGAGCATACTTTCGGAAACCTCTTTTGTCGTCTGAAGCGCCAAATACTATTTTACCAATCTGTGCCCAGCCCAATGCTCCGGCACACATCACGCAGGGTTCGATGGTCACATACAAAATACATTCGTTCAGGTATTTGCCCCCAAGCATGTTGGCTGCTGAGGTAATGGCCTGCATTTCGGCATGAGCAGTTACATCGTTCAATGTTTCAGTCAGGTTATGAGCCTGGGCAATGATTCGGTTTTGTGAAACCACTACCGCACCAATGGGAACTTCACCTGCCTTAAAAGCCTGTTCTGCTTCCTGAAGGGCGCGCCTCATAAAGTATTCGTCATTAAAGAGATCCATATCCTCAAATTATAAGTAAAAAGAAGTGCCTAAAGTATTTAAAGTGAACTAAAGTGAACTAAAGTGTCTAAAGTATTTAAAGTACTTAAAGTGTCTAAAGTTAAGGGTGCCCAAGTACTCTAGGCACTTTAAGTACTCTAGTTCACTTTAAGTACTTTAGTTCACTTGTGCATTTTTGAAAGTGTAAAGATAAAAAATTATAGGCACTCAATAAATTATTGGTATTTTTGTCGTACATACAGTTGAGATAGCATGAAGAAAATACTATTTGTTTGCCTTGGTAATATATGCCGCAGTCCCGGAGCGGAAGCAGTTTTTAATGCTTTGATTGAGAAGAACGTACTTGAAAATGAGTTGCAGTGCGATTCCGCCGGCACAGCCGCCTATCATATTGGCGAACCTGCTGATGCACGTATGAGCCAGATTGGTACTGCTCGGGGATATAATTTGACCAGCAGGGCCCGACGATTTGATCCAAATCGTGATTTCGACCAATTCCAAACTATCATCGGGATGGACAGGCAAAATGTTCGTGATTTAAAGGGCATTGCGAGAAATAAAAACGAGCGCAAACAGATTTTCCTGATGACTGATTATTGCATCAACAAAAACTATGACTCTGTACCTGATCCCTATTTCGGAGGCGATGCAGGCTTTGAATTGGCTTTTGATATTCTGGAAGATGCCTGTGAGGGGCTGCTCAGAAAGATCAGGAATAATCAGTGAAGATTTGCCTTTTAATGACCTTAAGAAGTGTTTTCAGCCAATAGCTGCATCTAGAATCCGCTCGACATGTATCTTCGTGGTATTCAGCAGTTCAATGTCTTCCATGTCGCCGCTTTTCAGTATCAGGGGTAGTTCGGTTCCTCCCAGGATCAGGCTGTCAATCTGGCCCTCCATATACATTCGGTTGGCAATTGTAAGCAACCTGCTCTTGGTCTCAGGCATATATCTGCCTCTGGAAAGCTCTTCCATATATATTTTGTGAATATATTGCCGCTCATCGGGCATGGGAGTGATGATTTCCATTCCGGCAGCTTCAAATCCCTGCTGAAAAAAGTCTCCTTCCATGGTCGAAATAGTTCCAAACAGACCGAGTCGGTGACGACCTCTGGATTGGGCATAAGAAATAGTTGAATCTACTATACTGACCATTTTGGTTTTAACCCGCTTTGCAAGTGATTGATAAACTATGTGTGGTGTGTTGGATGCCATAAAAATTACTTTGGCTCCTGCTTTTTCGAGTACATAGATTTCTTCTGAAAGATAGTCCACCAATTCGTCCAGACGATCGTTAGTGACCAGATCCATCATGTGGTTCATGTTGATGCTGTTGATAATGAGTGACGGAAGGTCACGCTGACCGGTTCGTTCCTGAAAACGGGAAATGATACGTTGGTAATAATCAATTGTTGATGCCGGGGCGATTCCCCCAATCATTCCGATGGTCTTAAAATGTTTGAACATAGGTGAAATGGTTTATATAGAGCGTCAATTAGTTTTTTCTGTCTGGTATTTTCCCTTCTCTTCTTCTTTCAACTTCTTCATTCTACCTATTTACCTCTTTTTATCCTCCTGAACGTTTGACTTTGTAATTTTCATTCTTGAGGATTTCAATCACTTTGTTGCAAAAATCACCCTGAATCAAGATTTCTCCCTCCTTGGCCGAACCTCCAACGCCACATTTGGTTTTCAATATTTTAGCCAATGCCTTCAGGTCATCATCTGTTCCAACAAATCCCGTAATCAAAGTAACACTCTTACCTTTTCTTTGTTTACGGTCAAGCTGCACACGTAAATTTTGTTGAGGCGCAGAAAGTGTCTCTGATTCACTTTCAGCATTGGTTTCATACTGAAAATCAGGGTTCGTTGAATAAATTGTACCCAGTCGATCTTTCCAGTCTTTCGCCATTGTTCTGAAATTTGCGTCCAAAGATAATAGATTTATAAGCTATTTATAATAAAATACTTCTAAATTATTAGGGATTTAATAAAATATTGGCCTTGGGTTATGCTTCGTATGAAGAGGTAAATCGAATTAGTGTCTTCAACCTAATAAATCACAAACTGGATTAACGCCTCATTTTGCAAATATTACCACAAAATCTCTTCCAGAATACGACCTGCACATTGGTCTGGGATAGGCATGTGGAGTATTTCCAGAATAGTGGGAACCATATCCTCACCCTTTGTTTTGCTGCGCATTTGCATTCTTTTTACGGCGCTGCCTTGAAAGATCAACGGAATGTTTGAATTGTCATTGTAAATGGTTCTTTGATATTTATAGACTGGTTGCCAGCCGTCTTCGAGCTGATAGAGTACATCACCAGAACGTTTGAAATTATAGGAATTGGCAATGACAGCCAACTGTCCTTTTGAATAATCGCCCTGTGCAAAGGAGGAGGAAGGAAGAGCAATTTTCACTCCTTCGAACTGATTGATAAAATTGGCTGCCTTGGTTTCGATATCCTCAGGTGAAATGTTTTTCTTTTCCATCAGCTCGCGGTTAAAATAAAACTGCTGATCACCCACTACATCAATCCAGTCGCCTTGACCATATGTGATATTCAGGAATGATTTTAAAAGGGCTATTGCACTTTCGGGGGAGAATGTTCCTACCGGCATTTTGAATTCTTCCTTCAGATAGTCTGTCGGGTAAATAGATGAACAAGTGGAAGTTAACACTACCAATGCGTTTCCTTTTCCAAAGGTTTTATCCAAAAAATCCATAAAGGAGGCAATATCTTGATCCAACCTGAGGTAGGTATCTTCCATTTCTACGGAAGCTGGTCCGAATGAATTGTTTTCATAATCCATCGAAGTGAAAGTAGCCGTTAGAAAATCAGGATATTGATCTGTCCCAAGGCCTTCAGAAAGGATTAAATTGGTAGCAAAATCCCTCACGATGGTATTTCCATAGGGAGTGGTTTTCAGAAATTTATAGCTACCGGCTTTCTCTTTTATTTTTTTAAGATCATAAGGAAACGTGTTCCACTTGTCATAATAGCCTTTTTCCAGCAGGTAATCGTCAGGCTGACTTTCCTCGTAGCTATTAATCGGCAGTAAGGTGGTCCAGTCGCGCTGTGTATACAATTTGGCAAATTCTTTCTCGTTGAACTGGCGAACCCATTCAGGAAAGATATTGTTGTAATAGGAACTGGAAATCATGTTTCCATTTTGGGTATCGAACCAGTAAGCCCCGTTGGCCGCATGACCAGCCGAGAGAACTGCACTCACATCGTTCATTGCCACACTGAATACTTTTGATTTGTTGCGTGTATTTATTTTGATCAAATCGCCGATGGTTGGAGTCAGCAGTTTGGCCGCCGAACATTCGCCTTCCTTCGAGTCACTGCCCACTGTAATGAAATAATCATCTGCTATACAGTTGATTTCCTTTTTTTTCAGTCTATCATACCAGGAGTCGTTCACAATGCCATGGGTNGCAGGGTAAGCGCCTGTAAACATGGTAGCTGTTCCTGTTGATATTTTTTGAACATGCAAATTGAGCTGAGCATTGGTACAAACAGCCCCTTCGGTCATCAGTCGTTTGAACCCACCGGCCTGGAATTTATTCCAGTATCGCGAAATATAATCGGTGCGCATCTGGTCAACCGATAGCACCACAACCAGCGGTGGAACGTTCACTTCGGTATATTTTGTACTTTGAGCCCTCAGTGAATTTACCGACACACCTGTCAGTAATATTGATATCAATAGGATTGTATGTTTTGTCATCGTCGATTTGTTTGGGGTCAAAAGTATAAAAACTTGAATGATCCCCCATTACTATTCAACAACGGAAATGAAAACTAAAAATTATAACTCCCTTATAATTGTTATGGATACAACATCTAAGTATTTACTATTAAATAATTTACTATTTGCAATTTGTCATATCACATAGTTTCAACATCTTGCAAGTGGTTAATGCGAAAATATATCTAACTAATCACTTATATTACAAATTAGTATAAGTGATTTTGACCGGTTCAATTCCAACGTTAATTACTTTGATGTTCGTTTCCAAGAACGTGGCGGATTTTGAAGTAGCATAAGGTAAGTTTAGGGGGTATTCTGACAGTGTTCGAGTATTATCTTGTGTGTTTGTTGTGTGTTTATTGTGTGTTTGTTGTGTGTATAAATTAGTTTCAAACACACAAGATACACACAAGATACACAGAAGAAACACACAAGATATATTTGAAACCCCCTTCGGATAGTATAGGATGATCAGGAATGATTGGTTCCAAATATTATTTATGACGGTGGGACTATCTTTTATAGAATTGAACAGCCCTGGTCCCATTACAAAGTTATTGGGTGATTGGTTAATTTAAATTACATTGCCGGAGTGCTTAATATATCTACCGTTTCGCTTTAACGAACAGACATAAATACATACAATCAACTCTAAGTGAGGCTGATTCTATGTGATATGCTCCCGAGTACTCGGGATAAATAGTAAATTAATAAATAGTAAATACTTATCAGGCTGTTTTTTTGTATCTCCATACAGCCAGTACTAGAAAAGTAGCGCCTATAATGCACAGGGCAAAGAACTCGTGAATCAAATCGCCGAATCCCGAACCTTTGAGAACTACCATTCGCATGATGCGCATAAAATGGTAGACAGGATTGGCCTCATCTACTACTTGTGCCCAATGCGGCATACTGTCAACAGGGGTGAAAATACCTCCCATCAGCAGGAATATCATCATAAAGAAATAAGTTACAAACATAACCTGCTGCTGGGTATGTGCAACGGTGGAAATAAATAATCCAAGTCCAAGAATTCCAATTAAATACAAGACACCAAAGCCAAAAACCAGCCATAGACTTCCCACAATGGGCAGGTTAAATACAACCCTGGCGATCAGCAGTCCGAATGCAAGGTCAAAAAGTGCAATGGCGATAAAGGGAATCAGTTTCCCGGCGATGAATTGTATTTTTTTGATAGGGGTCACATTGAGCTGTTCAATGGTGCCCAGTTCCTTTTCTTTCACTAGGCTCATCCCGGAGAGAAAAAGACCAATGAGTGTTACTAAAATGGCCAAGATACCGGGTGCCATATACCATTTGTATTCCAGTTCGGTGTTGTACCAGAATCGTGTAGTTGTGTTGATTTGATAAGGGGGCTTAAACTCGGGCAGTCCTTTCCAGTCGGCGATGATGTTTTTGTTGAAATCGTGGATCACGGATGCTGCATAGGAATAAGACAGCTGGGCAGCTGATCCGTCAATGGCATTGACCAATAACTGTACCGAAGCCTTGTCGTCGCGTATCAGATTACGCTCAAATTCAGAAGGTATTACCAATACCATGTTGGCCTTGTTGCGCAACAGTTCTCTCTCACCTTCATCTGGATTGAAAGAAAAGTTGCTGATGGTGAAAAACGGAGACGCATCAATCTTTGATGCCAACTTACGCGAAGTAGCTGACAAGTCATTGTCAACCAGGAAAATATTGATATTTTTAATGTCATAAGTAGCTGCATAAACCAGAATCAGCATTTGCATCAACGGGATCATCAGGATCATACGGAGCATGGTTTTGTTGCGTCTAACCTGGATAAACTCTTTCTGGATAACGTAGAATATGGTTTTCATAAAAAGTGTAAAAAGTTGTAAGTGAACTAAAGTGTCTAAAGTATTTAAAGTATTTAAAGTGACTAAAGTGAACTAAAGTTGGGTGGCCCAAGTACTTTAGACACTTTAAGTACTTTAGTTCACTTTAAGTACTTATTCCAGTCTTATTTTGAAATTCTTTATGCTCAGGCCAATAAATACAATTGTCATAAATATCAGAATGAGTGTTTCTTTCCAGACATACATAATCCCGGTGCCTTTGAGCATGATGTTTTTAATGATCACAATAAACCAACGCGGGGGCATCAGGTGACTGACAATGCGCAATGGAAGCGGCATATTTTCAATGGGAAATATAAATCCTGAAAGTAGAACAGTCGGTAACATCAATGCCAGTAGCGAAATAAACATGGCTATCATCTGGTTGGGGGCTATGGTTGAAATCAGGATTCCAAGGCTCAATGCCATTAGGATAAACAGGAAGCTTTCAAGCATCAGGAATACAAAACTGCCTTTGATGGGAACGCCAAATACGTAATACCCGATCAACATGATGGTCAGTGCATTGATAAATGAGAGCAGCAGATAGGGGGTCACTTTTCCCAACACGATCTGTATAGGTCTTAAGGGTGAGGCTAAAAGCACTTCCATAGTTCCCAGCTCTTTTTCTTTGCTGATGGAGATGGAGGTCATCATGGCCGAAATCAGCATCAGGATCATGGCCATGATGCCGGGCACAAACATGTATACACTTTTCAACCCCTCATTGTATAGCATCCTCACTTCAATATTTATCTGATTGGGAAGCTGGATGTTTTGAAGCTTTTCCTTTTGAATATAGTCGTTGATGATTCCCGAAGCATAATTGGTCAGGATGCGTGCCGTATTTGGATCTGAAGCGTCCGCCAGCAACTGCACGTCGGCCTTGCCTTCACGTTCAAGGGTTTGTTCAAAGTCGGGGCCAAATGTGACTACCATTTTCACTTGTCCATTGCGGAAAACATCTTCCACATCATCACTGGGGAGCAATTCTTTGCCCATCAGAAAATAACCTGAAGAGAGCAGTTTGGAGGTGATTTTACGGGTCGTATTGTCATGCGACTGATCCATGATAGCGATTTTCGAATCCTGGATATCGGAGGTGATGACCTTGCCGAACAGCAATAGCTGCACAATGGGCAATCCGAAAATGATGATCATTGTTCGGGGATCACGAAAGATATGTAAAAATTCTTTGTGTAGAAAACCTATAAATTGTTTCATGCTTTTAGTTCCAAATTTCAAGTGGTAAATTCATCTAACCATTTAAATGATTAACGATTAACGATTGAAGATTAATGATCAACCATCCAACCATTTATCCATTTATCCATCCATCCAACCAGTTAACCATCCAACCATTTTTTTCATTCAGTGTTCCTTGCAATCTTCAGAAATACTTCATCCATATTGTTGGCTGAATATTGTTCCTTCAGTTTGTCGGGTGTGTCGAGCGCTACAATACGACCATTGTTCATGATTGATACTCTGTTACAGTATTCCGCTTCGTCCATGTAATGAGTGGTCACAAAAACAGTGATTCCACGATCGGCTGCTTCATAAATCAGATCCCAGAATTTGCGCCGGGTTATAGGATCAACACCACCAGTCGGTTCGTCCAGGAAGACAATTTTGGGTTCGTGAAATATGGCTACTGAAAAAGCAAGCTTCTGTTTCCATCCCAATGGCAGCGAGCCAATCAAAGTGTCTTTTGACGCTTCGAGGCCAAGATTTTGAAGCAATATATCCTGTCTTGCCTTGCGGTCAGAAGGAGAAATACCATAGATGCCTGAGAAAAATCGTATGTTCTCGGCAATGGTCATATCTTCATACAAAGAAAACTTCTGGCTCATATAGCCTATGTTACGTTTCACCTTTTCAGTCTCTTTGTATATATCAAATCCTGCCACTTTTACTTCTCCAGAAGTGGGAGAGGAGAGACCGCACAGGATCTTCATTGCAGTAGTTTTCCCGGCTCCGTTAGCACCCAGGAAACCAAATATCTCCCCTTGATAAACCTCAAAGTTCAAGTGATCGTTGGCAACGAAACTACCAAACTTCTTTACCAGATTTTTTACTTGTATAACTTTTTCGATCATCTGTTTATATTTTTAAACACATAGAAACATAGAAAACATAGTTTAAAATATTCTAAGTGGACTTTCTATCTGTTTGTGTATTTTATATTAAATACATAGAAACATAAAAAACATATTTTAATTTCTCTATGTGGACTATGTGCCTATGTGTTTATTTTTCATTTGTTTATTAATTGTATTTAATTTTCCGATCAAATATATTAACTCCTTATATATCTGTGCATTATTCTGTTAAACTCTGTGTTTAAACCGATTGATCATTGTTCTGACATCATTTCCATAAATACATCTTCAATGGATGGTTCAATATTGAAAACCTGAAGTTCAGTATGCTTCTTTGAATTCAGGAAATCTTCGAAATCAGTTGCTTTTACATTGTCCTCTTTAACAGTTACATGCAGGTATTGTCCAAATGCATAGGCAGTATTGGTTTTATCAAATGAACGCAGGTCCATAATCAGCCGATGCATTTCGTTTGATTTGATGGCGTATAGTTTACGCTTGTAATTTTCAATTAGACCTGCAGGGGTATTAATCGTTAAAATATTTCCTTTTTGCATCAGCGCTACCCGGTTACAGAGATTTGCTTCATCCATATAGGGGGTTGAAACCAAAATAGTAATTCCTGTTGACTGAAGTTTTTTTAGCATATCCCAGAATTCTTTCCTAGAAACAGCATCCACACCCGTGGTTGGTTCATCGAGCACCAGAATTTCAGGTTTGTGAATCAAGGCGCACGACAAGGCCAGCTTTTGCTTCATTCCTCCTGAAAGTTTTCCAGCCAATCGTTTTTTGAAGGGTTCAATCTGTCTGTAAATATCCTTGATCAGATCATAGTTCTCAGCAACAGTAGTTTTAAAAACAGTAGCAAAGAAGTTGAGGTTTTCCTCCACGGTCAAGTCCTGGTAAAGCGAGAAACGACCGGGCATATATCCAACTATGTTTCTGATTTTCTTGTAATCTTTTATCACATCGAAACCACCCATGCTTGCAGTCCCCTCATCCTGAATGAGGAGGGTCATCAGGATGCGCATCAGGGTAGTTTTGCCTGCTCCATCAGGACCAATTAAGCCAAACAGTTCGCCTTTTTGCACCTCAAACGAAATATCGCTTACGGCTTGTACCTCTTTATAAGATTTGCTGATATGCTGAACGTTGATCATGTGTAATATTTACAATTTCCTATTTACAGTTTCAAGTTATATGTTCCAGGTTTCAAGTGTCCCAAGATCAAAGCCCTCTGCTCCCTTCCTAAAACACCACCTCCCCCGGCATTCCGATTTTCAGAGTACCATCATTGGCTACCACTATTTTCAGGGCATACATCAGTTTCACGCGTTCTTCCTTGGTCTGAATGATCTTGGGAGTGAATTCAGCTTCTGAGGAGATCCAGCTTATCTTTCCTGTGAAGGGCTGCATTTCCTTGGTCCCTGAATCTATGAGCACTTTTACCTCATTGCCTAATTTAACCTTTGGAAGTTGTGCACCTGAAACGTATACTTTTAGTTCTAGGTTTGACAGATCGGCCATTTTCAGAATTGGCTTTCCGGGTGTAGCCAATTCACCGGTTTCAAGATAAGTTTCCAATACAGTTCCACTGATAGGACTAGTAATCCTACATTTGGTCAATTGCTCGTCCAGTAAGTCTATTTGCCGTTTAATGACATCCATCTCACCGCCAATCAGTTGAAATTGAGTGTTCGTGCTTGTAATTTGCCTATCCAGAACGTTCACCTGTCCGCTTATATCGTCCATCTGTTGCTGTGTAGCAGCCTGGTCAGCAAACATTTTTGTAATACGCTGTTGCGTGATGAGCACATTTTTCTTTTGTTCTTTCAGCACATTGATCTGGGCAGTTACATTTTGCTTTTTTGTTTCGCTGGCCAACAGTTGTGACTCTGTTTGTTGTTTCTTCAAGAGGAGTTCAGTGGTATCTATCATGGCAATAGTTTGACCCCTTTCAATTTTATCACCTTGTTTGACCTCCATGGACAAGAGCTTCCCTGCTGCTTCGGAGGAAACGATTGTTTCAACAGCCTCAAAATTTCCATAGGCATCCGAGGTGGGTCCGCTATTTTTGCAGCCCCCCAGTATTAAAAACAATAGTGCAATCATTTGTATTTTTTTCATCTTTTCATCTTTTTAAACACATAGACACATAGGAAACATAGTTTAAAATATTCTATGTAGTCTATGTTTATATGAGTTTATTTTTCTTTATTTTTAAATTATTTTTTCATCTGTTTACATTTTTTAAACACAAAGACACATAGGAAACATAGTTTTAAATGTTCTATGTAGTCTATGTGGTCTATGTTTCTATGTGTTTATTTTTCATTTGTCTTGATAGATTTGTTTGTAACTTTATTATTGATTTCCAAGGATGTTTAACAGTTTTACCTGGGCTTCCTTTAACTGAATATTGTGTGTTTCCAGGGTTAGCTTTGCGGTTGTTTCAGCATTCAAATCCTGAATATAATCGGCCATGTTGATGGCTCCGTTTTCCAGTTTGGAGGCCGATGTTTTGGTGATCCTTTCCCGAATCTGAATCAAATCTTGATCTGTCTTGAGGAGTTCAATTAGTTGAGCAATCAGTTTGTTCTGTTGATCTGAGGCCAGATTAGTAGTTAGAACAAAGGTTTCTTGTTTGGTCTGCACAATTTCCTGTTGCAGTTTAAGGACCTGTTGCTGTCTGGAAGTACTTTTCCAGTCCAGCACATTCCAGTTAAACCCAAGTCCGACCAGATAGTAAGTATCAAACTGGCTGTTGAGCATATTCAATCCAGGTTTGCCATAACCAGCCTGTCCAAAGCCAAATAGCTTCGGATTGCGTTGCCTTTTCAAGATTTCAGAATTGGCATTTAACAGATCATTTTGACGGGCATAAAGATCAATCTCAGGACGCTTCATTGGTTTATCCAACTCTATGGGGTTGGGGGTCAAGACTAACTTTTGCATTTGATCAAGTGCTTTCCCAGTCAATATAGACAGTGCTGACAGCACGGTTTCCCGGTTGTTTTTCAATTCCAATATCAATTGGTCAGTGGTTAGTAATTCAGCAAGCAGTTGATCAAGTTCCGATGAAAGCACCATCCCGTTTTTGACTCCAGACTCCACAATCTTGCGTCGTTCACCCAATGTTTCGGTTTTCTGTTCCAGAATTTTAAGGTTCTCCTGAACCAGGAAGGAGGTAAAATAAAATTGATTGACTTTTTCTTTCAGCTGATACAATTCAACCTCTACCTGCTGCTGATTACCTGCATTTTCAGTTTCATTAATCAGTTCTTTGGCTTTGCTCAATCCTCCGTCCCAAATTGATTGTTTCAGATCGAGGTAGATTTTATACTGGTCTTTGTCAACGGATGGTATCGAAATGTTAGGAAGTGAAATGCCAATTTTGGTCACAGCAGATTGGTAGGTGGCCTGTCCATTTAAAGTCAACTGAGGGAAATAAGCAGTGGCATTGTTTTCGTTTTTCAGAGTAAGAATCTTTTGATACAAAGCTGATTGTTTCAAAACAGGATGATTCTCACGTGCCCACTGCTGGCACTGCTCAAGGGTTACAGGTTCCTGAGCCATCAATAGACTTACAGGCAGCAGCAGCCAGAGGATCAGTAGTTTAATTGTCTTCATGAACTATTTATTTTTTTATTACTATGGCATTGATTACGAATTGCTTAATGACTTCTGCTCTTTCTGCATAAAAAGCTTCAAGTGCTTGTGGATTGTCTTTAAAAAGTACAAAGCTGATAATGGGCCTAGCCGCAAATGGAAATACACACATCGAAATGATATTTGCAACCAGATGCTGCGGCCTCATTTGAACGATTTCACCCCTGTCCATGGAGGCCTGAATCTGATCGAACACCGTTTGAGGATTCAATCCAAACTTAATCACCATTTTAAAGAGACCCGATGGATCGCGATTCAATTCCTTTATGATGAAGGCGGGAATAAACGGATGTTTGATCAAAAGGTCGATGTAGGCATCCACCACTTGTTCAATTTTAGTAATGATTGCTGCATCTGAAATCAATATCTGGGTTACTTTAGGGAAAACGAACTGGATGATTTCGGAGAAGATGGCCTCAAAGAGCCTCTCTTTACTTCTGAAATAATAGTGAAGCAATGCCTTGTTGATGCCTGCCTCATCAGCTATTTCCTGCATCCTGGCACCCTCCATTCCCTTGGTAACAAAGACATTCTTTGCTGCTTCAAGGATTTTTTCTTCAGTGGTATCTTTTTTTGTTTCCATTTTCTATTCGGTTTAACTAAGTGGTTAAATCATTTGGGTAAAATTAAAACATTCCAATCACATTTCAAAAGATTTAACCAATTTATTTAACCAGATGGTTAAAGGCCGTAATGTTGTTACCTTTCTTCAAAAATGAAGGGCGATTATAACCTAAATCTCTTCATTTTAACCTTCCCAAGTACTCGTAACTGTTCATAACCACCATACAGTAAGACTAATTTTGCCTTTATATGTCAATTATTAAGATTTCGAAGGATCTAAATGCTTAAGAATCAGTATTTGCTAATACAATTAAATAACACTAAATGTCTGATATTTAATGAATTGAATCTACATAAAAGGTTGCACGTTACAACTAAGTTACTATATGTGAAGTGATTACAAACAAAAGTTGTAAAACAGCTCAAATATGTAATACAAGAACGTTTCGTTAGGATCTGCTGAAAAACTTTAATTGTTCTGAATAGTAGCTGTTTATAGGAATATACATTGTAATAAGTGCAGGGAAAAAGGAGAAAGTGCCCAAAATGCCTGCACTCGGGGTTTGAGCATGGGTACTATAAGTTCCCCACGGATATGGACCCGAACATGAAAATAAATATCAGGGATGTACCAATGCAATGATGTCAGGGATAACTTGCAATTATCTGATACTTTTCTGATACCTTTCTGATACCTTTCTGTAACCTAGGGTTACAGAAAGGTATTAGAAAGGTATCAGAAAGGTATCAGAAAAGTATCAGATGATGGCGCACAAACATACACCCATTCCATAGGAACAGAGGGAGAAATCCAGAGGTCGATTGCTTATTTTGAAACGTAGATAGGGAGGTGAAAAAATATACTCCCAATGATCCTCCCCGAGTTATCGGGGCTGAATAGCTCATTTATATTGATCCCTCCCGATCCCTCCCGAGTACTCGGGAGGGATCGGAATGCTCTATGGTCAAATTGTCTGTTTGAGTTTTTTAGCAGACCCTAACTAATTTTTTAGAGCTAGGCGTATTTGAAGGGGATTCCGAAACGCTTGCCATTGTTGTCCTTCTATGGTGCATCAAGCGTTTACGCAATGATTAAAATTGGAACTATGGCGTTTGATTTTATAGGGTTGAATGACTTATAGTACGATTTGAAGAATATTAAGTTCATCTATTTGCGAACACTGTCGTTGTTAAACGTTCAACGTTTTTGGTACTTGATATAACTATATCAGAGTACCTGGAGCATTTATGGGCCAAACCCCAAGTCTTCTCCCGAGTACTCGGGAGAAGAAAATTATTCGATGATTAATCAAATGAAATCGAACGGTCTTCGAATAGTTTTCAAGACAATCCCTTCAATTCAAACTAAATACTTGAAGCCTGGCCCCGAGCACTCAGGGTAAATCAAGCTGTTTTGATGTCCAGATTGCTGGTGCAATGGTCACTGAGTTGCTGCACCTATTGATAGGCTACTATAAACGGATTAACTGCCAACAAGCTATAGGCGGGCTCTTTGAAAATATCAGTAAAGAAATGGTTGAAATGGGTTTGGTGTCCAGAATGCCAGGGTTAATGTGGGAACCAATTGAAGTGATTTGTATGATTGCCGGATTCGATTTTATGAAATTGCAGGAACAGCTATTCGAAAATGATCAGACGATGAAAGTTTTTTCAAGAAGGTGACCCAAAAGATTACTCAATTATGCGGCGTAGTCATCAAAAACAGAAATATAGTAGTAAAATATTGTATTACAACGACATATATCAATTTTAGAGATAGGAAATCAGATTTTGACTCTCTTTAAACTTATGTGAATTATGAATTTTTTCCTCTGAAATGTCAAAAAAATAAAACCTAATTAACGGGTCTATGTGGTTGATATACAAACGAGTAAAGCAAAAGAAAGATTAAGCACCTATCAAAATATTTGAACAATGCAAAATATTTCCAAAATTTGTTAACGATTATTAATTAAAATTTGTTTAACTTTGGATAGCTAGAATAATTTACGGGATAAGATATATGGTCATTACAATTTTCAAAGACCAGGCATTTCATTTTTTTAAAGAAGAATACAATTTAATGAACACCGGATTTTCACTTCGTGAGTGAGAATAAGAAAATAAAATGATTCAGTAGACAATAATTAAAAACCGGAACGCGCGGCAACGCATTCCGGTCGAATAAACATCAATTTAATGATGAAATTATATATTAACAAAATTAATCAAAAGTATGAAAAAAAAATCGAGTATCCGAGGGATAATTCCCAGGAGATGGATGAAAAAATTCTCAAGAATTATTCGACTAACCTTCCTTTTTCTTTTTGTAAGCTTTTTACAGGTTTCGGCCAGTCACTACAGCCAATTCACCAGGCTTAATCTTGAGCTGCGCCATACCCGTGTGGCTGATGTATTAGGAGCACTTGAAGATCAAAG
>JGI24143J45723_1000831_pt1 | contig 15550 bp, 14 predicted proteins | sample BarGraIncu00432A_FD_45723 | JGI IMG/M metagenome (IMG submission 45723) | reverse complement strand
TTAATTTTGCCAGTAATGGTAAGGCTGTCTCTATGGGTGAAACAGATGGTTTAGTCAAAATCATTGCCCATGCTGAGAGTGATAAGGTCTTGGGTATGCATATCCTTGGAGCCCATGCCAGTGATTTAATTATGGAAGGTACAATCGCCATTCGTAATGGCTTAAGGGCAGAGGACATTGCTCGCACCATTCATCCACATCCTAGCTTATCTGAAACGGTTATGGAGAGCGCCCATGGGATTCATGGTGATATCATCCATCAAGTTCTAATAAAAGGGCGGCAATAGCAATTTCACACTCACAATGATTGCCCAGCATATTTTATGTGTAAGATAATAACGCAAGAAGGTCATCCTTTAGTAGTAATGGCTATAGCCATGGCGACGAAGAGGGATGACCTTCTTCCTTTAAGTGGACAATCCACTGGGGCGGATTTGCCTTATTTTTAGATATATGCAGGGGATTATTGGTAAAGGTGGTATTAAATAAAGAAGAGATTTCTGCAAGAAAAATTGCTAAGTAAACAATCAATGCCCATATATAAGACACTGAAAAGGAGCATTACGATGCGAATTCTTGTGATTGAAGACGATAAATCTGTGAGGGAAGCAGTGGTTTCCCTTTTAGTAGAGGAAAAATATGTTGTAGATGAGGCAGCAACTGGGGACGAGGGGTTGTACGCTGCGGAGCAGGAAATACATGACTTATTAGTGATCGATATCATGTTGCCAGAGATAAGCGGAATTGATATTGTGAAGACTTTGAGAAAAAAAGGCTGTACCTTACCCATATTACTGCTGACAGCTCTAGATAGTGTTGATGATCGTGTAATGGGCTTAGAATGTGGCGCTGACGATTACTTAGTAAAACCTTTTGCCATTAGGGAGCTACTGGCGAGAATAAAAGCACTACTCAGGCGTAAAGGTAACCTTGGTATGGATGCCGGATTAAGCTATGGAGGGATTATCTTAAACAATAAGGAGCGAGATGGATTTGTCGATAATCACCCCCTTGGGCTAGGAGCTAAAGAATATGATATTTTGGAGTTCCTCATTCTAAATAAAAAACAGATTCTTACCAGGGAACAAATTTTTGATCGGATTTGGGGCTGTGATTCCGATGCGGCTATTCAGATTGTTGATTTATATGTCCACTATTTAAGAAAGAAGCTTGTGCCTTATGGTGCTGATACACTGATCCAAACCGTTCGCGGCACTGGTTTCATCATGAGGGAGAAAAAGTAATGTTTAAAAATACACTTCGACGATTGACTATCTTAAACTCCCTTGTATTCCTCTTGATTTTCATAGCATTTAACTCTGTACTCTACCAATATATAGCATTCCGTTTGTTTGATAAGGTTGATTATGCTATGCAGTCCCAAGCTGATTCATTTAGAGTACCTAGAGGGAATATGAAAGCCCCACCTAAGCCCCCACGACCCTTTGACCCACGTATTTTCCTTTTATTACGCAGTACGGATGGACGTATTATTCATCCAGGGCCTGTTAGAATCGAGGAAATCGGTAATATTGAGCAATTGCCAATAATAACAAAGCCGGGGGAGATTCAGACAAGGGATTTTGAAGGACATGCCTATCGAATGGTCAGTGTTCNCTACTTAGAGGAGGATGCATCATTTAATGATGTGAATGGCTTTATGATTCAGGACGTGATCGCAGTCAGTATTGTAGATGCAGAAGTGGAATTACTTAATAATTTTCTATGGATCACATTGGGTGGTGTCATCATTGGAACAATTGGCATCATTATCGCAGGCTATTTTCTTGCTAAGCACGCGATGATCCCAATTCAAGGAGCCTGGAAGAAACAACAACAATTTGTTTCCGATGCATCTCATGAGCTTCGTTCTCCCATCACAGGAATTTATGCCAATGCAGAACTCATGTTAAGGCATCCTGAAAATACCGTTGAAAAGGAAAGTTACAGGATAAATACCATCATGAAAGAGTCAAAGAGGATGACCAAACTAATATCCAGTCTTCTCACATTAGCGAGGACTGATGCCAATAAAGCAGAGCTACAGTTGGCACCGATCAATATAAGTGAAGTGATTGAAACTGTTTTAGAAGGGTTTGAAGGGCTTGAAGAGTTAAATCAAATTAGCTTTTCCAGGAATATTCAGCCCGATCTAATTGTAATAGGTGATAAAGAAAGACTGCATCAATTGATCGTTATCTTACTGGATAATGCCTTTAAATATACAAATCCAGGGGACCAAGTGAATATTGACTGTTCTCAATTGAACAAAAACATTATCATGTCGATCCAGGATACAGGCATTGGTATATCGTCTGAGAATTTGCCCCACATCTTTGATCGGTTTTTTAGGGCAGATAAGGCACATTCTCGTGAAAGTGGAGGAATTGGACTTGGCCTGGCAATCGCCCAGTGGATTGTAGTAAAGCATAACGGTAAAATAAACGTGGAGAGTGAGCTAGGAAAAGGTACAAAATTTATAGCTTCTATTCCTGCATTTATACCTTAAAAAGTATAAATGTTTTTTTGCTTTTTTCAATGAAATCTCAAAAAGTAAAAGTGCATAATAAGGTCAAGGTCAATGAATACAAAAAAATAAAAGGTGGTAATACATATGATGAGAAAAGATAAAAAATGGCTTTTGGCAATTGGTGTTGCAACGATGATGTCAGCAAGTAGCGCCGTGATGGTTTTTGCTGCCACTCCCAATCAGCAAAATAATCCTATTGAGCAAAATATAGTCAATGGGAAAATGCATCCAATGCCAGGTCATGGTCCAATGGACAATCAGAAGCTACTGGAATTATTGCAAATTGATGGGAATACCATGAGAACTGAGCACGAGGCTGGCAAAACCTTAGTTGTTATTGCCAATGAACATGGCGTTTCCGAGGAAACATTGAAGAATTTTATNATTGAGGATATGACTCAGCACATTGATAAGGATGTACAATCAGGCCGCATCTCCACAGAACAAGGAATTAAAATGAAAGCTGATATGGAACAACATGTGTCTAAGATAATTAATGACTTAGGACCGAGACCAGGGGAAGGTCGTCCAATGCCAGGTCATGGTCCAATGGACAACCCAAAACTACTGGCATTATTGCAAATTGATGGAAATACCATGAGAACTGAACGCGAGGCTGGCAAAACCTTAGTTGCTATTGCCAATGAACATGGTGTTTCCGAACAAACATTGAAGGATGTCATGATTGAGGATATGACTCAGCACATTGATAAGGATGTACAATCAGGGCGTATCTCCACAGAACAAGCAACTAAGATGAAAGCCGATATGGAGGAACATGTGTCTAAGAGAATGAATGACCTAGGTCCAAAACCAGGGGATTGTCGTCCAATGCCAGGTCAAGATCGTCCGTTACCAGGACCAGGCCCAATGGATAACGACCTTTAAGTTGAGCGGGATTTGCAACGTGATGACAATGAAAACCCTCGTGATTGGAATGGCCGTCAATGGCAAGAAAATCAAACCCATGATCAGATGATTCGTCAGATTGAAGCCGATGTAATCGTGATGTTTTTGAATAACTAAGAGTAATATCAAGTGAATGCAAAGGAACCGTATCCGACTGTGATATGGTTCCTTTTTGGTGTTTTTTTGCGTATTAGCGTAGGCTTTGTTGAAAAAAATGAATCGTCTGTAGAGCTCTCTTTATAGGATCACTAGAGGATTCGCCATCTTATCACGATCGTGTTGCAGGAATATGAGTAATAGAGTGGAATGTTCTTCATAATGGGGTTTAAGTTATCGACCGTTGTCGCTACAACCGCGGGGAGGAATCAATGTTTGGTAAAAAGATTAGAAAAGTAATTGCTTCCAATAATTGGTCGACTAGCCGCAACATGAATATAGTCATTATTTTATTTGGTGTTCTTTTTATTTGCTCTAATTTGCTAGGCCTTTTCTATAAGATTCAAATGGAGCGGCAACTGGAAGTTGAGAGCGCTTTTAAAGACACAGGTAGATTCGCTCGTGCATTTGAAGAACATACTGTGCGTACGATAAAGGAAGCAGATCAATTACTGCTATCCCTCAAATATCAATATGAGCAAGAGGGGCTAGCCTTCGACATTGCTCAATACGCAAAGACAGAAAGAATGATTGGTCAGCCCTTTGTGCAGCTGAGCATCATCGACGAAAAGGGTGAGTTAGTAGCTAGCAACCTAGTGCCCTTTGTATCTGCCAATCTGAAAGACAGGGAACATTTTCTAGTGCATAAGGATAGTGATAGTGGGCAGCTATTTGTTGGTAAAACAGTGATGGGGCGGGCTTCCGACCAATGGTCCATCCAAATGTCACGTCGCATCAATAAGCCAGATGGATCGTTTGGTGGTGTCGCAGTTGTTTCAGTGAGCCCATTTTATTTTAGTGAATTTTATAAACGCGTTGATCTAGGAGAAAATTCATCCATTGCGTTAATAGGTCGCGATGGTTTCGTACGGGTGAGACAGGATGGGCAAGAGATTAATGCCGGGCAGGATTTTAGTGAAAGCATTGTATTGAAAGCACTATCAGTGAGTAATACGGGACAATTCAGTAGCAAAAGTAGGGCCGATGGCATTAAACGAATCTACAGCTATCGCGCTTTGAGTGACTATCCACTTGTGGTCGTGGTAGGTGTTGCTGAAGAGGAAGTTTTCAGGGGGTTAGTTGAACGTGTTATCGGCTACTACTGGTTGGCTGGGGTGATTACCCTTGTGATCATCTTCTTTATTATTATACTTTTATTTATTACAGAGAAGCAAAAACACAATGCCCAAGCATTGAAACAAGCACGAGATGGATTGGAAGTCAAGGTGGAGGAGCGGACACAGGAACTGTTTGCTGCGAATAAGGAACTTACGGCTATGAACGAAGAGCAAACAGCCATGAATGAGGAACTTACGGCTATGAATGAAGAGCAAACATCCATAAATGAGGAACTTCAGTGCGCCAATCAAAGCCTTAAAAATGAAATTGCAGAGCGCAATCGTGTCGAAAGTATCTTGAAAACAGCAGAGGAAAAACTTGTGCTAAAAACAAGTAAACTTGCCATCGCCTTACAGGATATTGGACTCGTACAAGCCCGCCTTATTCAACAAGAGAAAATGGCTGGTATTGGGCAGTTAGCAGCTGGTGTAGCCCATGAGATTAATAATCCATTGGGGTTTGTCATGAGTAATGTGGAAGCATTGGAACAGTACTTTAACACTTTTAACGTCATAGTTGCACAGTATCGGGAGTTGGGCTCACAACTTGCTGGCGCTGAGGATCCGCAAATCATTGTAAAGGTTGATGAAATCTATCAACTGGAAAAGGAACAAGATTTAAATTATATTCTTGCNGATATCCCGGACCTTTTNCATGATACCAATGAAGGACTGAATCGAATGAGCAAAATTGTCAAGGGCATGCGACTCTTCTCTCGAGTGGATCAGCAACAGGTATTTGAGCTGTATGATATGAATAAAGGACTTGAAAATACCATACTCGTGGCCCACAATGAAATTAAATATAATGCTACCCTGATCCAAAACTTCGGGTGTATCCCAGAGGTTGAGGTAATGGTTGGCGAAATTAATCAGGTGTTACTGAACCTCATTGTCAATGCCGCCCAGGCAATTAAGGAGAAGAACAGCGAACAACTGGGCGTTATTACACTATCCACATGGCATGACAAAGGATTCGTTTACTGTGCAATGGAGGATGATGGTGCTGGAATCGTGGAGGAAAATATAAAAAATATCTTCAATCCATTTTTTACTACAAAACCCGTTGGACAGGGAACGGGGATGGGACTTAGTATTTCTTATGAAATTGTTGTTAATCGTCACCATGGGGCGATTATGGTAGAAAGCATCCTAGGAAAAGGGACAAAATTTGTTGTCAAATTGCCAATAAAGCACGACATACTAAAAACGATCAAGAATAGTGGTATTTAATGCACTTCAGTGGAGGAAACAATAACTTAGACCAGTCCGTGACAAATAAAAGCCCGCGTAAATACGCGGGCTTTTATTTGTCCATATACAACTTTTGTATTGTAATTTAATAATGCCATTAATGGAAAAATTAAAGAGGATATGAGGTGGTCTTGATCAGACCCAGTTCGATTCCTTTGGCAACAATTTTAGTGCGGCTGTTTACGTCCATTTTACCAAAAAGATTATTTAAATGACTTTTTGCAGTGCCAACAGTGATGCTTAGCTCCATAGCGACTTCTTCATTGGAAAAACCTTTAGCCAACAAAGCAAGGACTTCTAATTCCTTTACAGTCAAGGAGGCGTACAACTCGGAGGAAAGCTGCTTTGCTTGGGATAAATTATTTTCAACTTTAGAGGCTTCTTCTAGGTCCATAGCTCCTCGGCTGTGGTTATAAGATTGAATGGCGCCAAGAACTACAAAACGAATTGATGCAGCTGGTGTGGGTTTTGTCAAAAAAGCTGTAATTCTACCATGATTTACGGCATCAATCGCCATTTGAAGGTCAGCATGCCCAGTCATCATTATTCTCTGCACATGCTTGTCCATGACAAAGATCTTTGAAAACAACTGTATTCCATTTAGGAAGGGCATTTGGTAATCAGAAATGACAACGGCAAAAGGCCCCTGAAGCTCAAAAATTTTCAAAGCTAGAATCGGGTCCTTAGTTGTTACAATTTCAAAGTGGCCACGGAATATGCGTCGCATTGAAGCCAGGCAACTTTCATCATCATCGACGATCAAAATTCGGGAAGTTTCTATAGTATTCATTTCGTCACACCTTTTCACCCAACAAGTGGTGTCTATCATTGTACCATATCCTAAAAATTTGGCAACTGAATAAAAGTTCTCTCTACCTTTTGGTATACTTTTTAAATTTCCTCAAAATGCCTTGTGATTCATGAAACTAGCGACTTTTTTAAAAAAAAGAAATTTTCTCAAGTATATCTTATGATAGATGTTAGGAACAACATTTTAGATTAAACTAAAGATAGTCACACCATCATATAAGAAAAGCAAAATAAAAACTAAAAGGATTTAAATATGAAAGTTGTAATAACCCGCAATTAGTTGAACTCAGATTCGGGACTGACATATGTATACCCCTGAGTATAATCTTACAGTTAAATAAATTTTACAGTAATAAAAAATGGAGGCGCTTTATGAGTGAATCAGCAAATGGTAACAAAGGTATATTATTGGAAACAGGTACAAATGAATTTGAAATTGTTGAATTTAAAGTTGGTGAGGTCAATTATGGGATTAATGTTGCGAAGGTAAGAGAAGTTATTAATTTGGTTCCCATTACAAAAATGCCTAATTCTCATCCTTATGTTGATGGTATATTTACACTGCGTGGGCGGGTGATGCCATTAGTCAATTTGTTGACTTGTTTAGGAGTTGACGACCAGGAAGCAACGAAGAAGAACATTATTATCAGTGAACTAAATAACTATTTTGTAGGCTTTTTAGTCAATGATGTTTCTCGGATTCATAGAGTATCGTGGTCTGCCATGCAATCACCTCCTACTGTGACTAATTCCGATATGACCATAGGTATTATAAAAATGGTAGAAAAATTAATTATTTTATTGGATTTTGAAAAAATTATAGCTGAAATTAACCCTCAGATCAATATTAAGCTGACAACTGTTCCTCAAAGCAATGTGGCCTTACAGGATATTCGGAAAACTAAGAAAGTCATGGTAGCTGAAGACTCCAAGATGCTGAGAGAATTATTGATTGAAGTACTTCATGGAGCTGGGTACCTCAATGTAACTGCCTACAATAATGGTAAAGATGCTTGGGATGCACTAACGATATTAACAACTTCGGGAGTACCTATTGAAAAAAACGTACATNTCTTGATTACTGATATAGAAATGCCACAAATGGATGGACATCATTTATTAAAACGAATTCGAGAAGATAAAGCGTTACAGAAGCTACCTGTTGTTATTTTCTCTTCCTTGATTAATGAAGACATGCGTCGTAAAGGTGATTTAATTGGTGCCAATGGTCAAGTCTCTAAACCGGAAATTGGCCAGTTGATTGATTTGCTTGATGCTCAGAGCTTATAATATGGAGATATAAAGAAAGGGGAAAAATATCGTGAAAGCCATACGATATAAGCTAGAGTCTTTGCGGCAAAGAATGCATATCGCTGCACTGCAAAAAGGAATATCACATCCAGATGTGTTAGTGGTGAGTCAAAGAATGGATAAAGCACTAAATGAATTCTATAAGTTAGATCAGGGTAAAGCTGTAGACAAATAAACAATAAGCTCCTAGGGGATAGTATTATTGAAATGGGATAATCATTTATGCTTTGCTGCCTAGACTCCAGAGTTATATTGAATTACGACGATGAGAGGAAACGATGCTTGTTGAGAAAGTTAAATAGTGTCGCTCTGGATTCCAGGCAATCGTTGGCGAGTCGGCACGTTAGCACATTAATCATTTTATTTGGAAGTATGTTACTTTGTACTATTTGGGTGGGCCTTTATTTCAAGGTGCAAATTGATCCCCTCGCCAGTTACGACTGGGTGGCTGGGGTAAGTACCTCTGTCATCATTATTTCTGCCATGATACTTTTAATGATTACAGCACGGCAACGACAAACGATACAAGCATTGCAACAAGCACGAGTTGGGTTGGAAGTCGAGGTGGAGCAGAGGAACCAGCAGTTATTCGGCGCTAATGATAAACTGATTGGAGTGAATAAGGTACTTCAATACAGTAATGTAGAACTTGCAGATGGGATTGCTGATCGCGACCGAAATGAAATCATATTAAAAACATCACAAGAACAACTGGTACTGAGAAACGCTCAACTTGCCACAACTTTGCAAGAGATAAAGGGGGTACAAACTAGTCTTGTTCAGCAAGAAAAACTGGCAGCAATAGGACAACTGGCAGCTGGTGTAGCCCATGAAATCAATAATCCTTTAAGTTTCGTAACCAGTAATGTAGAAACATTGGAACAGTATTTTAATGCTTTTAACTTCGTATTTGCTCAATACCGGGAACTACGGTGGGATAGTATTATCGCTAAAGAACCCCAGATTATTGCAAAACTGGATGAAATATTTCGCCTGGAGAAAGAAAATGATTTAGAGTATATCAGTGCTGACATTCCGGATCTATTCAGAGAGACTAGTGAAGGTCTGAGCCGAATGAACAAGATTGTCAAGGGAATGGGGATTTTTACCCGCATGGAGCAGCAGGTAGTCGAGCTATATGATTTGAATAAGGGACTGGCTGATACCTTAATAGTGGCTCATCATGAAATTAAATATAATGCTATTGTGGAAAAACGGTTTAGCGCAATTCCACAAATTGAGGCGATTAGCGGGGAAATCAATCAAGTTTTACTGAACCTTGTGATCAATGCTGTTCAGGCAATTAAGGGAAAGCAGGGGGAACAAGAAGGAACTATTATACTGTCCACAAGGCATGATGAACAATTTGTGTACTGTACCATTGAAGATGATGGTGCTGGAATTGAGGCGAAAGATATAAATGATATCTTCAACCCGTTTTTTACCAAACAGCCCGTTGGGCAAGGAACAGGGATGGGGCTTAGTATATCCTATGAAATCATTGTTAACCGCCATCATGGGGACATTATGGTTGAAAGCTGTCTCGGTAAAGGAACAAAATGTATCGTCAAATTACCAATTAAGCACGATTATCAGTAATAATCAAATAAAGTGGTGTAAAGACGATACAGTGCATTAAATGGACATTTTACTGTTTACGAACACGTTTAAGTGCTGCTTGGTACAATTTTGTCTTCGCCTTTTGGTATATTTTAGCAGGATTAGCAAGAAATATTGTCGAATTATCAACGCATATGGAAATTCTACGGTGAATGGGAGAAAGATATGAAAAAATGGAGTATTCTTTCCTGTTGTGTGATAATGATCTTGGTTTGTACCGGGTGTTCTAAGACAACAGTGGTCAGTTCGGAGCCAACTGTTAGACAACATCAAGGACTGATTATAGCAGGCTCAGGGTCCAATATACCCCATGTCAGAAATTTAGTTAATCAATTTCAGAATGAGCGCAATTTGGATATTCATGTTCCTGATAGTATTGGTTCCATTGGTGCTGTCAACGGTATTCAAGGGGGAACCATTGATTTGGGCTTTACATCCCGTTCTCTGTCAGAGGCAGAAAAAGCCAACGGCTTACAAGAGATTGCCTATGCTAAAAGTGCTCTGATCATCGCATGTCACGATGATGTCCCGGAAAGTGATATTGGTTATGAAGACCTTCTACATATCTACGGAGGGGAAAAAACGAAATGGTCCAATGGCAAGGGCATCGTACCATTAGCCATGCACCTAGAGGATAGCACAAATGAAGTTCTTATAGGGAACATTCCAGGATTTAAAGAAGTGTTAAGCAATGCAATCAAAACCCACCAAGCCAAGGAATTCTATAATAATCAATCACTGGACGTTGCCTTGGGGGAAACCTCTTCCGCCATCGGATTTACCAGCGTAACTCCGAAAATCGGCTCCGGCATGAAAGCCATGACGGTAAATGGGGTATCTCCATCGAGAGAAAATATCTTAAACGGCTCCTATCGGTTGGCCAAGGATTTATATTTCATTTATAAGGACCCTTTAAATAAAGATGTTAAGGAATTTGTAGATTTCGTCTTNTCCGTCCAAGGTAAGGAAATTTTAGAACAAAATGGCTGTATTTCTTTAAGCCGGTGAAGACACAAATAGGAACATTAAATTTCGCGTCACTTTTTTTGAAAAAAATACGAGTTATTTCCATCATATCCTGTCTACTGATTGGAATAACACCACCGTTGGTTTATCTGGTACTGGATTTAAGACATGAGCGGGGGTATTACGAAAGATATGCTCAAGGTTTTGCCTTGAACATTCAGCAAGCCATCCGTGAAAATCCAGATTATTGGCAATTAAACGTGGAAAAATTCATGGAAGTGTTTTCTAATATCGACAGTCATGATGACGTTAGAAGTATTGCAGTGTATGATTCCGATATGCGGTTGATCTATTCTGTGAAAATAAAGGATAGGGCTTTCCTAGAGTTACCTGGAAAAACTCAAGTGTTTTACGGTAATAAGCCTGCTGGACAGGTCGTTGTTACAGGAGGTCCAGGGGGAATACTCGTTAAGTTCGCATTTTTGTTGGTGATGTTCTCGATAATTGGTTTGTTGTTAAGCCGCTACTTATATAAGTATTCCGCGTTAACTGCACAGCAGTATGAGCAAGAAATGATGCGGCTTTTCGGGACGATATCCGCTACCAATCAAAAATTAGCAGGCCTCAATGGGGAACTTGGAAATGAAATTGCAGAGCGTAACCAAATCGAAAGGGTCTTAAAAATGTCGGAAGAAGAGTTAGTGCAGAAAAACATCCAACTGGCTACAGCTTTAGAGGATATAGTTTTAGCACAAGCCACCCTCATTCAGCAAGAAAAAATGGCTGGTATTGGGCAACTGGCAGCAGGTGTGGCCCATGAGATTAATAATCCATTAGGGTTTGTCATGAGTAATGTGGAAGCATTGGAACAGTATTTCCAAGTCTTTAATATTCTATTTGACCAGTACCAACCACTAATAACTGATATTGTTGCCCTTAAAGACTCTCAGACCGTTGTAAAGGCTGATCAAATAGTCCAGCTAGAGAAAGACAACAAATTAGAGTATATTCTTGCTGATATTCCGGAACTTTTCCGAGATACGAATGAAGGTCTGGATCGAATGAACAAGATTGTCAAGGGAATGGGAATTTTCTCCCGAGTCGATCAACAACAGTTATTCGAGCTATATGATCTGAATAAAGGATTGGAAAATACGTTACTAGTGACACACAATGAGATTAAATATAATGCTACTGTGGAAAGAGAATTTGGTCACATTCCCGAAATAGAAGCCATCGGTAGCGAGGTCAATCAAGTGTTGCTCAACCTCGTATTTAATGCNTCCCATGCCATAAAAGAAAAATATAAAGNNAAGCAAGGCAAAATTAAGCTAAAGACATGGTGTGATGAGCAATTCGTTTATTGCGCTATAGAAGATGATGGTGCTGGAATCCTAGCAAGTAACCTGAATAACATTTTCAATCCCTTTTTCACAACGAAACCCGTTGGACAGGGAACAGGCATGGGGCTTAGTATTTCCTATAAAATCATCGTTTACCGCCATCATGGTGAAATTATGGTTGAAAGCTGTCACGGTGAAGGAACAAAGTTTATCGTCAAATTNCCGATCAAACACGATTTGCTTAAAAGNATTAAAAATAGCGGTGTCTAGACTTTGCAATGGAGAAAATTCATTGCACAAGGGGGATTATAATGGGGGACAATATTTTATTTGTTGATGATGAGATGCCTGTTCTTAAGGCCCTAAAACGAACGTTTTTGCGCAAGGATTTCACGATTTTCATTGCTGCCAGTGGGCAAGAAGCCCTGGATATCTTGGCACATCAAGAGATTGATATTGTTATTTCCGATATGCGAATGCCAGAAATGGATGGGCATCAATTATTACGAAAAGTAAAAGAACTTTATCCTGCGACGACTCGGTTGATTCTCAGCGGCTATGCTGACGAGAAAGAAATTTCCAAGACGATACTGGATGGATCAAGTAAAATGTACATACTCAAGCCGTGGGATAGCCAACTGTTGAGTAAAACAATTCAGCAGTTACTGGATGTTAGAGAACTGCTACGTAATCGCAATTTACTCGAAATCATCAATAAGATTGATGGGCTCAGTGCCCTTCCGCGTATTTACAATAAATTGATAGATTTGATTAATCAAGACGTCGATGTAGCACAGATTGCACGCCTTATTGAAGAAGATCCGGCGATCACATCACAAATATTACATATTGCCAACTCCGCATTTTATGGCATCCGGACAGGATCCATCAGTCAAGCTGTCATCTATCTGGGACTGACAGCTGTCAAAAACATTGTATTATCCACCAACCTTTGTCAATCAAGGGGTGGTCAGGGGATACATGAGATTGATAAGGATTTGCTTTGGCGTCATGCCAGCAGGACCAATCAACTGGTCGGTCAGCTCTATCGTAAACTAATTGGCAAGCGTATTCCAACGACTGCATCCACAGTTGGATTGTTGCATAACATTGGGAAAATGGCTTTGCTAGTTCAATTTCCCGCTAAGTATGCTCAGATAGACGCAAGGTTAAAAACGCGGAAGTCAGTATCCGTAGATGAACTGGAACGGGAATTTATTGGCGTATCTCATCAAGACGTAGGTGGCTATTTGTTGGAATGGTGGGGACTGCCCCACGAGATCGTCGAAAGTGCCATGTTCCATCATGACCCATTTAATGAGACTGTCAATGATCGTCAACTGGTTTCCATTGTTCACATCGCCAGTTACTATGCCGCACGAGAGATATACCAAGACATCAATGAGCCCTTTTTGGATGAACGTACATTCAGTCTACTACAAACCACTCAAGAAGACTGTGAACGCTTCATTCGAGAAGAGTAATGTAGCATCTTTGATTTGACATGCCGCTCCTATGGGTCCTTTACAAAAAAAAGCTCGCGTAAATACGCGGCTCTTTTTTATTTCAAGAATAATCAAATGTTTTCTCTACCTTTTGGTATATTTTTAGAATTCTACTATAACTACCTTGGGATCCCTAATCTAGCGGATTCTATGGCAAAAAATATTTTTCTCCAAGTATATCTTATGGCAGATGTAAGGATCATCACTTTATTATAAACTATAGATAAGATAGAAATTGCAGTTCACAGGGGTGAAAAAAAGAGTCGTGACTGAAATGGACTAAGTAAATAAAATCTCATGAAAGGACGGAATGATGAAAGAACAACAAGGCATTTTACTGGAGTCTGGAACCAATGGATTTGAGTTTATGGAGTTTTGTGTTGGAACTCATATATACGGAGTTAATATGGCGAAAGTCAGTGAAGTCATCAATTCCGTTGGAATTACAAAACTACCTAATGGTCATCCCTGGGTGGAGGGTATATTCACACTAAGAGGGAAAATCATGCCACTTATAAATTTATTTAAGGGACTTGACATTCGTGATGAGGGGGAGTTTAAAATTATTATTAGCGAACTAAATAATGTTCTTGTGGGATTTAAAGTATCTTCTATCTCGAGCATTCACAGTATATCTTGTGCAGAGATGGAGTTGCCGCCCAATATTGCTCAAGCACAATTGATAAATGGTATTATAAAGATGGCAGATCAAATGATTCTGCTACTTGATTTTGAGAAAATACTTGCAGATGTTGACTTGGAATCTAATCAAGAACTTAGCATTGCGATGACGTCTCCATCCAGTGTTGCTGCAGCCTGAAAGAACAAAAAAATAATAACTGAGGATTTATGAATGCTCATGCTGTGGGCAAATTTTGATTATAATAATTTTAAGGAGTGAAGTAATGAGTATTAAAGTTATGGTTGTGGATGATTCTCCTTTTTCAAGAATGATGATTGTGGAAGCTTTATCGGAGAGTGGATATGAAGTTGTTGGTGAGGCTGATTCACTAGAATCTTTGATTAAAACCTATACGAATTGTAAGCCTGATATTGTAACAATGGATATTGCAATGCCAGGGGCTGATGGGTTTGAATGTAGTAGAGAACTTCGTCGGATAGATCCAAAAGCAAAAATAATCCTTGTCAGTTCCATGAAAGATGAAGAGTCAGAGGCCGAGGCCAAACGTATTGGTGTGTCTGGTTATGTACAAAAGCCCGTAGACGGAGAAAACTTGATTCAGGTCATGAAGAATGTAATGTCACCAGATGCGCTTTTTGATCAATTAGTGGAAAGAGGACTTGAAACATTTAAAGAGGCTCTAGCGCAAAATGTTACACGTATGGCTAAAACACCAGTACTATTCAAAGCCATAGAAATTTCAGATGCTCCATATATCTCTCAAGGCCTTACAACTGTGATTGGCCTCATAGGTCAATCCACAGGGACTATGATTATGGATTTATCAACGGAATGTGCAGAGAAGATAACTGAGGCGATGCTCAGACGTCCATCCAAAAACCGTGAGGAAGTATTAGCCATGGTGGCTGAGCTTGCAAATATAATTGGTGGCATTGCGTGTTCCATGCTAAATAAAAAAGATAAATCTTTTGCATTACGTGTATCTCCTCCAAGCATGTTTCATGGTAATACGGCTGAGATTATAAGTCCCAGCGTCAAAATTCAGCGATCACTAGCGGAGACTGATTTCGGTAGTATATTTTTAGGGGTTGGCTTTAAGAAAGGCTCTAAACTATGGATGTAAATAGTATTAATCCAATATTGGCTGCTTTTACGGAAATACTTCCGCAAATTGGCTTTCAAAACGTTGAGAGGAAAAATATTTCACTAGTTGGATCTTCCTTTTCTTATGATGGAGTATTAATTAATCTCGCTGTGGTAGGTTCCGTCAAAGGAGTCATCATGATTGGAATGGACATTGCGTCGGCGAAACGTTTTGCTTCAAAAATGATGATGGGTATGGAAGTAACGGATTTTGATAATTTGGCACAGAGTGCTGTTTCAGA
>JGI24143J45723_1000828_pt1 | contig 15559 bp, 12 predicted proteins | sample BarGraIncu00432A_FD_45723 | JGI IMG/M metagenome (IMG submission 45723) | reverse complement strand
TGATCGTTCTTAAAACTCTCAAAAATGGGTGGTCAAATTACACCGGCGCAAGGTGGTCAATATAAAACGGCGTGGGGTGGTCAATTTAGCCGGCAAATCCAGTGAATACCTCTTTCATGGATTCAGTTCTTTTGTTTACACACCATTTCTATTAAACTGTACATGATTGATTTTCCATCATAGTGAATCCTTCTTGATCTGGAGTTACGCTAAACATGCACTTATCGGAAATATTTAACCGGCTTTTGTAGAATAAACGATCTTTATAACGGTAGAAGAACTTTACCGACCATCCGACTTTTTCGGCAGCATTGATCTTGTAACTAATATCATCCGCTGACTAAAACTTTGAGGCATTTTCAAGACCATCAGTAAAAATGACAAAAAATGCCTGGTCACCTGGTTTAACCAATTCCGTGATTTTAACGAAGGAGGCTCCAACAGCATCATACAATGCAGTACACGAATCCGGTTGATAATCTCGTTGAGTTAATTTCTTAACATGATCAACATTCTGGGCAACAAATTTAAAATCGACCGCATCATTAAAGGCACACAGTGTAAGTTTGATCACAGAATCCTGCTCTTTTTTCACAAGCTTAAAGATCAGTTCAACCTGCTCGTTAAAACTGGATATGACCTCACGTTTTAACTGAGCCATAGAACCGCTTTGATCGATAATAAGAACCTAATGAATTGTACTTTTCATGGTATTTATTTTAAATGCTTTTATCTTAATGTCGAAAAGAATGATTTGTCACCCTTATTTTTAGGATTTTTTTAAGTATTTTTGAATAACACCAAATCTCCTGACCATGAATTCAGAAAATGATCAATGGAACATTGCTGATAACGAATTCAGCTTGTGGCTGTATGGAAAAAAACAGGATGGCAGCCGGAATCTTACTGATATTTTAAAGTCAACCTACCTTGTTTTCAGAAAAGAACAGCGGTTCCGGTTGGAAACAATCTGTAAAAAATCATTTGACTATTTACAAAAGAAGGTAAAGGAGGAAGAAAAGAAGAAATTAGCTAGAACTTTAGAATTGACAGAGAATAGTGTCATGTTTTCTGTAAGTAAATCTGAATATGGACATTGGTTAAAATTGACAGAGGAAAAAAATGAAAAAATCATCAATGGCATCCTTTCAAAGAACTAACAAGTTTTCAATGACTTGTATGAATATGAGTTTCCTAAGACTGTTCGGCTGATTACAAAGAATTCCGGGAATATTGATAGCGCAAATGATATTTTCCAGGATGCATTGGTAATTTTGATTGAAAAGGCAAATAGAAATGAACTTGATTTTACCTGTTCGATCGAAACCTACCTTTATTCCATTTGCAGAATACTTTAGTTGGAGCAACTCCGGAAAGACACAAAAAACATCTCCACCGGCTGACTTCTCATCTAGCATGTGCGGGATTTCAACTGTGTCTCATACTTCTTTTCGACACGTATGTTAGATCTCCCGCGGTAAGTAGAATAACCTTTATTCCATATATACGCATCATTTACATTCCGATGGCCGTGTAGCTATAGGACATTGTTCCTGTTTTGCGGGACTGTCCCATCGGATATGTCTGATAATGTATATTACCTGGGCCTATCAAGACGCTTCAGGATACCGCCAGCTTCCCCGTCATGCGGGGCAGGCTCTTCAGATTCCACGTCGCGATGGACACCCTTGCTCTTGGTTAATGGTTGGCTATACTACATACCCCATAACGGACTTGCACCGTCAAGTTATTCGCCATGCACGGCGCACTAAAAAAGGAGAGGCTTTAAATGCAGCCTCTCCTTAAAGATATAAATTTAATCCAAAAACTATTTATAATTTGGATCTTGTGACAATGATGGCTGAATATCAAGCTGAACCTGCGGAACCGGCCAGTATTCATTCTTTGGTGAAACAAATTGTGCACCAGTAAGGAAAGACCTGAATTTGGAATCACGTGAAATATAATCATTCATAACATCTTTAATATTACCCCAACGGCGTAAGTTAAAGAAACGTTGACCTTCAGTGGCAAATTCAAGCGTCCATTCCATTTGCACAGCTTTTGTAGCTTCCTCTTTACTGGCGAATGCAGTATATGGCTCAACTTTATAATTTGCTGCAGGTTTTGTATAATCTACTACAACTGGAGATCCATCAAACTTATAAGTTGTACAAAGACCCATAACAACCTGACTTCCTTTTGCCCGGTTACGAATCTGGTTGATCAGTGTTCTTGCCATATCAAGATCGTTATCCTGAATAGCACATTCAGCTCTCCAGAGTAAAACATGAGCCAAACGGATAGCCCTGAAATTACGGTTGTTGTCGAAACCACTACCATTAGTCTGTAAAGCTCTGTTAGCAAACAGGTGCATATATTTTTTAGTCATATAAGGACCACCATTTGCTTGTTCGCGTATCCATGATTGGCCGGCACAAATACCCCAACCTAAGTAATCAATGCCACGGCGGGAAATAGTCCAGTCAACACGTGGATCCATCAAATGATCTGTCGGGACGAATTGAGCTGCAGATAAAACATCCATATCATTCTTGATAGCTTCGCGCTGTGCAATATCCAAAACTGGTAAACCATCAGCAGTAGTCTGGAAGGACTCGAAAAGCACCTGTGAAGGCTGAAAGAAACCCCAACCAATAGCAGCAGGACCAGCCTGGTGCATAGTCGGTCCAGCCAGCACCATTGCACTTTGGTTAACGCTACTGGTTTGAGCCTGAATTTCGAAGATGGATTCCTTGTTATTTTCAGTTGTTTCGTTGTAATTATCGTAATAATTTGAAACAAGGCTGAATTTTCCACTGCTGATTATAGCATCAAGCAATGTTTTGGCAGCAGCATATTTATTCTGATTCATAAGGACATATGCCTTAAGTGCCATAGCCGAATATTTAGTTGCCCTTCCTGGTTCTGATGCAAAAGTCTCAGGCAAATTGTCAATGGCAAATTGGATGTCAGTTTCCATATCAGCCCAGCCTGCGTCAGTATTTGGAATTTCTACAGCCGGTTTGCCTAATTCGTCTTCAGTTTTTACATAAGGTATATTTCTGAAAACCTTGTTTGCTTTAAAATGGAACCAGGCCCTTAAGAATTTAGCTTCAGCTTCAATTTGTTTTGCACGGGCATCATCAATTTTATTAGCACCAGCCTGGGTAGTTTTCAGGAAATTTAAAACCTGGTTAGAACGGGCAACGCCGTTGTAACAATCGCTCCAACGTTCAGCCATGTAAGCATTTGAAGGTAAACATTCAAATCTTTCAACAGCATTATAATTGGTTTGGTCGCCTGCAGAAGAACCTTTATATGCCTCATCAGAAGCGCCGCTACCATAAGTCCAGTCAGTAGCAGGATCGCCACCGAATCTGCCAACACCCTGTAAAGTACTGTAAGCTCCAACAAGGAGAGCTTCCACCCCTGCTTTGGATTCAATTGCAGTCCCTGCCGCAACTCCTGGAGGTTCTTTTGTAAGATACGCTTCCGTGCAGGAATATTCAAATAACAGACAACATGTAAGAAACGTTATCAGTAATAAATTAAATCTATTTTTCATAGTTAATTATTTTTTAATAATTTTTAATAATTTGCTAATTAAACATTAAATACCAATGTTAACGCCAAACAGGAACTGTCTTGGAGTAGGCCATGCACCCTGGTCAACACCCATATCAGCGCCACCAGCATTAACTTCAGGATCCAAACCAGAATACTTGGTAATAGTAAACAGATTGGATACCTGACCGAAAACCTGTAAGCTCCTTAATTTAGTTTTCAAAATCCGGTTAAGGTCATAGCCAACTTTCAGGTTCTTTAAACGCAGATAAGATGCATCTTCAATAAATGCAGTTGAAACAACTTGGCTTTGGGTATCATCTGATTCAGCCATTGGAAGTTTTGCTTTGGCATTGTCTTTTAAATACGGGCTACCCCATGAATTGTACAACCTGTCATAGCTTCTGCCACCGGGAAACTGAACAAAATCAGTAAACCTTCTGACATAATTAACCATTTGGTTGCCATAGCTGGTGTAGAACAAAGCGTATAAATCAAATCCCTTGTAGGAAACGCTTAAATTTAAACCGGCAGTAAAATCAGGATGTGGAGAACCAATATAAGTACGGTCAAGGTCGTTGATAACTTTGTCACCATTTAAGTCTTTATATTTATAATGACCTGGTTTATTATAGGTACCAGTAGCGCCAAAAGCTGTTGGCCATGCTGCAGCTTCTGCTGCGTTCTGGAAAATACCTTCAACAACATATCCGAAAAATTCAGGAAAAGCATGTCCTTGCTGGCTTCTTGTATAAATCTGCTCCCGCAAGGCCGATCCCTGAAGAATTTCACCTGAGATACCTGCCAGTTTTACAATTTCGTTTTTGTAATGAGATACATCAAGATTAACATTAAACCTCAATTCATTGCTTAAAGCGCTGCCTCTGTATCCAAGGGCAATATCAAACCCTTTGTTCAACATTTCACCAACATTTACTGAAGGAGCTGTTGCTAGTCCCAATACCTGAGGGATAGATTTTGCATAAAGCATATTGGTTGTTCTGCGTTGCCATACATCTAAAGTAACATCCAGGTTTTTAAATACGGTTGCATCTAAACCAACATTGGTTGTACGTGTTGTTTCCCACTTTACATTTTCATTACCAAATGTAGTCTGATAGAAACCTGTTGAACCTTGTGAACCATTCTGACCATTCAGTCCATAAAATGAATCACCAGTACTCAAACCAAACTGGGTATAACTATTATAATTACCACCAACCTGGTCGTTACCTGTTGTACCCCAGCCACCGCGGAGTTTCATTACATCGAGCCAATTCTTTGTTCCAGCCATAAATGGTTCATTTGTAATCCTCCAACCCAATGAGAAGGCAGGAAAGATACCATATCTGTAATTCTTTGCAAACCTTGAAGAACCATCACGACGTACGACACCTTCTACCAGGTACTTGTCAGCATAAGAATAGTTTATACGTCCAAATTCAGAAAACAAACTCCACTGGGTTAAATAACCGCTATTTGACTGGCCTTGCAAACCAGTTGAAAGCTGGATATAATTCGGGGTCTTCAGAAAATAATCGTACCTTGTGGCATACAACTGATTATACCTGTAGTTAACAGCCTCTGTTCCAAGCATGACGGTAAAAGCATGTAAACCAACAGTTTTATTATATTCAAGTGTGTTAGTCCAGTTCCATTGGCTCGAAAAATTACCGGTTTCATACAGGTAGTCGTCAGTACCTCTTTCAGCATGGGCTTTTTCAACATAATTGATATCTTTATTATGATAAGAATAGTAGTTAGCGCCTAAAAGTGTTTTTGCTGATAATCCCTGAAGGATTTTAACTTTGGCATAAACATTGCCTGAAGCATTAAATTGTCTGGCGATATCATTCTGGTTTTTATCAAGAAGGAAGATTGGATTTTGTGCATTGCCCATGATATTCCGGGTACCTGCATAGTTTCCGGCGATGTCTTTAACAGGGATCATTGGCGGCATACGGTAAGCCCATGAAACTGCAGAACCTTCATTATTATTTGACTGGTATCCTAAATCTTCCGAATATGTTCCACCTAATCTTTCACCAACTTCCAACCAGTCAGTCACATTGGAGGTTATGTTCGATTGAAGATTGTACCTCTTGTAACCTGTCCACTTCAAAATACCTTCCTGGTCAAGATAACCAGCCTGGAATGAATACATTGTATTGTCACTACCACCGCTAAGGTCAACTGAAACATCCGTGTATTTCGCATTGCGTTCAGCTTCCCTTAACCAGTCAGTACCAACTTTATTCATTTTGGTAATTAGATTGGTATCAGTACCATCTTCACCTACCATCATATAATCGTACTTACTTTCATCAACACTACCATCTACGCCCATGTTTGGATATACATAATCATATAATTTAGGGGCTGTTCCGGTACCATAAATTTTATTGCTTATCGATGTAGCGCCTGTAGTGTTTTTGGCTTCTAACCAAAGCATTTCACCATATTCCTGTGTATTAAGCAGACGATAATGATTTGAATTCTGGCTAATACCAGATTTAACGTTAATATTAAACTGGGCCTTTTGATTCTTTTTACCAGTTTTTGTAGTAACAAGAACAACGCCATTGGCAGCCCGGGCACCATAAATTGCCTGAGCAGCAGCATCTTTCAAAATAGAAATGGATTCAATATTATTTGGATTGACAGTTGCGCCAGGAACACCATCAACAACCCATAACGGGTCATTATTATTGATTGTTCCAAGACCACGAACACGAATTGTTGCGCCTTCACCAGGTGTATTTGATTCCAGAACCGTTACCCCTGCTACGCCTCTTAATGCTTCTGAAACGGTTTTAATCTGCATTTTCTGAATTTCACCAGATCGTACAGTGGAAACCGCGCCTGTTACTTCACCAGCTCTCTTGGTGGCGTATCCAATTGCCACAACTTCTTCAATCCCAATAACATCGGCCTTAATTACTACATTGATTGTAGTTTTTCCGGCAATTTCAATGTCCTGGGGCACCATACCAACGAATGAAAAATTCAAAACCTTGGCATCGGCAGGTACAGAAAGTGTGTACTTTCCATCAAAATCGGTAACCACACCAATCGAAGTACCTTTCACAATAACTGTTACTCCGGGAATGGGAGAACCTGTTTGGTCTGTAACCGTACCAGTAATTGCCTTCTTTTGCGCAAAGGCAATTCCGGTCATCAATACCATAAGAAGTACCAGAGAGCTTAACATCCTGGTCCAATTACCTTTAGGCAGAAAAATCAGATTTTTTTGTTTCATAAATACATACACTTTAAGATTAGTAAATAAAATAGATAAGAACGCGTATTTGAATATTAGAATATGAGCTGGTTAATATTTGGTTGTTAGGAAAGCTCTTAAATTACTAACATCCCATGCATTTTTTATAATACTATTTTCGTGCAAACCAATGCTATTAACTCCGGAAAACGATAAAGGATCAAAAGAAAACCGACTAAATTAAAAACTGTAAACTTTTTTGTGTGTTTAGTAATGCAATGTTAAAAATAAATTAAATCAAATACAACACTATTATTAATATCTTTTATAATTTATTAAATATGAGTCCACTCCGAAAAGTAGTTTTGTTTTTAATTAATTAATATTCAGATATATATATGTTAATTTCAATTATTTTATGTATCTTGCTTTCATAATAAAAAATCATCAAATGTTTAAGAAATCATCGGAAATAGGTCAACTTAACATGTTCACATCGCCCAAATCTTTGTTTTCAGGCAATTCTCTAAAAATGTATGAAGACGAACAGGCCTGGCATAACCAGTTTCGCAAACAGGATACCATGCGCATCGATGAAACTATTTTTCGGCCTTTATTATTGTCTGGACAACGGTACTCCCAATGCGCCTNTTCGCATACTGATTGCTATGATGGTACTTAAAGAGGCTGAAGGATTAAGCGACCAGATGATTTTTGAGAACTGTCGATTTAATATACTGGTTCGTAGTNCTTTAGGTTTACACAATGCAGACGATCCATTACCCACAGAATCAACCTATTATTTATTCCGCAAACGCATCCAGGAATATGCAAAAGAAAAAAACGAAAATCTCATCGAAACTGCTTTTGCACAAATCACCAAAAGCCAATGTGCTGAATTCGAAGTTAGCGGAAAGCGTATTCGCATGGACAGCAAGTTATTGGGCAGTAATATCGCCTGGCTTAACCGTTACGAATTAATCCACGAAACACTTCGTTTATTTTATAACCAGGTGAAACAAGCTGGTCAACTCGACAAGGTCATCGAAAACCGGTTAGACGAACTACTCTAGTTGGAAGGCAATAAAGTTGTTTACATCTGCTCAAGCGAAGAGGTCAAAAGCCGCTTGCAGGAGCTTGGTGAATTGATATACAATATATTGCCACTGTTTTCATCCTCAGTAAGTGTTTATTATCAAACCCTCCAACGGGTTTTCAACGAACAGTACAGGGTAGATAAAAAAAAGTGGTTGTAGCCCGTGAAAAAGAAGAAATATCGGCCAAATCGGTTCAGTCACCGCACGCGTCACAGNCTGTCACTACCGGCACAAAGATGACCAGAAGGTAAAAGGTTACAGTATCAATGTAACAGAGAGTTGTGATGATGACAAGCCACTAAACCTGATCGGCAATGTCGATGTGAGAAAAGCTAGTACTTCTGACGTTGATTTTTTTCAGGACGACATCGGAAAAGCACAGGAAGTATTCCCTGATAAAATAGAAGCCGCACATGCTGACGGAGCATACCATCGTCCTGATAACCAGTAATATTGCAAGGATAACGAGATTGATCTGTACCTTCATGCCATACAAAGGGCGAAAAGCAGGTACCAGTTCAACTTCGCCGAAAATGGGGAACTCTCTATTTTTGATANAATTACCAGTGAGATTATTGAATTCAAAAAGATCATCTGCAAAAATGGCATCAACAAATGGCGTATCAAAACAGAAAAAGCGTACCGGTACATTACCCAAAAAGATATTGACGGATACCTGATCAGAAAACAGATAGCAGAAACACCTATTGAAACCTTACAGTTCCGCAACAATGTTGAAGCCACCATTTTTCAGTTAGGCTACCATTATTCAAACACCAAAAGTAGATATCGTGGTGAGGTCAGGCATCAAATGTAGGCCAACATCCGCTGTTTGTGGGCGAATTTTATCCGGATACTGAAATTACATAAAACAATTATGTCAAAGAAAGTTGTTTTTTGCAAAATATGCGATCAAATCAATATTTTCTGAATCCTATTTGGCGGTCAAAGCATTTTTAACGGCAATATTGCCAAACAACCGGTCAAGTTCCGAAAATACCCGATTCTCCATCAGTTGAGAAAAATAGGGTTGTCGGAGTAGACTCAACATTGAAAATAGTTGAGGTTTTAAAAAACCTTTAATTTATTGCCTTAATGATACTAGAAAGGAGAAGTTACACTATGAACTTGTACTATTTTATAAATAATCCTTAATTTCTGTAATACAATTTAAATAATTCCGATTTAAAACTTTTTTAGCCTACTCAATAATCTTATTATCTTCGAAAAAAAGATACAAACACCAATGAAACCTTCTCTTTTTAACACCGTGATTGGAATACTACTCCTGTTTGCCTTATTATCGACAACGTCAAGCCGGCATAACGATTTAAAGATAATGACGGTTACCGTCGAGATATCTGTTTCCAGGATGGGGGTGACGCTTCCAAACGAACATGTGCTGGTTGATCTTGCACCGATTGATTCCGTCGGCATGAAACATTATAACAAAGATTCTGTAATCGCGAAGGTATTACCCTATTTCGAAGAGCTTAAGCAATACAAGGTCAAAACTTTTGTGGATGGAACATCTGAATTTATGGGCCGCGATCCGCAATTACTGGCCGAATTATCGCGCAAAACAGGAATTAATATTCTTACAAATACGGGCTGGTATGCTTCTGTCGATGATAGACATCTGCCAAAGGGAATCAAAGATATGAGCGCAGAAGAGATCGCTGTTGTCTGGATCGATGAGGCAAAAAACGGTATTGGAAATACAGGAATCAAACCGGGCTTTATAAAAATAGGGCTTAATAAAATCCAATTGTCCGAAACCGACAAAAAAATGGTTGCAGCAGCGTGTCTTACCCATTTAGAGACAGGACTTATGATTATGTCGTTTACCGGTCCTGCTCAAGCTGCGATGGATCAACTTATAATTCTTAAAAAGTATGGCATCGATCCTTCAGTATTTATATGGTTACACGCCATGGAAGAACCAAAAAGCAAAAAAATCCTTGCAATCGCACTAATGGGCGCATGGGTCGCTCTCAATGGTATTCAAAATGATATGGAATATCAAATCAGCATTGACAGATTATTACAAAATTTAAAATCAACGCGTCAACTCAACCATGTATTGCTTTCTCACGACGCTGGTTGGTACCAACCCGGAAAGCCTAATGGAGGTGTATTTCGCCCTTATGCCGATCTTTTCAGTTCGTTCTCGCTTCTATTACTGAGTGAAGGATTTACGCGGGAAGAGCTTGATCAAATGATTGTAAAAAACCCGGCAGAGGCTTTTGCTGTAAGGGTACGGAAGATTGCGAAATAGATGCTGGCAACTCGACTCCTTTTATCGGGACATCATGTTCAGGAGGAGGTTATGCAAAATCAACAAATTTTATACACCTTCTTATAAATCATAAATAGCCACCAGTTCTGCAAATATTTTAATCACGACCTATTAAATGCCTCCGGTTTAAAATTTCTTTAGCCCTGCTAAATAAACTTTTTTATCTTAGCCCTGTAAATTTAAAGTTAACCCTAATGACTCCTTCCCAATTTAAAACGGCTATTTGTACACTACTTTTTATTCCTTTATTATCAGCCATATCGTGTCATAAGCCTGAATTAAAGATTATTACTGTTACTGGAGAAATACCTGTATCGGAAATGGGTATTACTCTAACGCATGAACATGTTCTGGTCGATTTTGCGATGATTGATTCATTAAGTGCGAACCATTACAATAAAGATTCTGTAATCATGAAGGTTTTACCCTATTTTGAAGAGTTAAAGCCGTTCAAAGTTGCAACTTTTGTCGATTGCACACCGGAGTTTATGGGCAAAGATTCACAATTGCTTGCAGAGCTATCACGGAAAACAGGGATTAAAATTCTCACAAATACAGGATGGTATGCGGCAGACAAATACAAACACCCGCCACACGAAATCAANGATATGAGTNCCGAAGAGATTGCTGCTATCTGGATTGGGGAAGCAAAAAACGGCATTGGGAACACAGGTATCAAACCTGGTTTTATTAAAATTGGGATTAACGATTTCGAATTGACAGAAGTTGACAAAAAACTGGTTGCCGCAGCGTGTCTCATCCACCTGGAAACAGGACTTACCATTATGTCGCATACCGGACTCGCCTCGGCGGCTTTGACTCAATTGCAAATTCTAAAACAGTATGGTGTCGATCCTTCCGCATTTATCTGGGCACATGCCAATGTAGAAACCACAAAGGAAAACACCCTGGCGATCTCTCAAATGGGTTGCTGGGTTGCTTTCGATGGGATTCACGATAATATGGTCGCCATTAGTTGGTATGAAAAATTATTGCAATTCATGAAATCAACGCGTCAACTCAACCATGTATTGCTCTCTCACGACGCTGGTTGGTACCAGCCCGGTAAACCCCAGGGAGGAGATTTCCGACCCTATACGACCCTTTTCAATACGCTGATTCCGTATATAATGCATGAAGGATTTACAAAAGAAGAGGTTGACCAGATTATTGTAAAAAACCCGGCAGAAGCTTTTGCAGTAAGGGTAAGGAAAATTGCGAAATAGGTGGAGAATGGCTTTGCCAACAAGCATTTCAATAAATAATTTTCAATGAATATTAAAATAAGTATAGTTGCCTTTAATTGTTTTATTTTCAGCCTGTTTGTTTTGGAAAGCTGTAATAATGATCTACAAGGTAATATCCGGATAATAAATCATCAACCAAAAATTGAACCCGATTATTCTGATGTTACCATTCCTCCCAATATCGCACCCATGAATTTTATCATCAAAGAACCAGGTAATGAATACCAGGTAATCCTTAAATCGGCGTTGAGCAATACGCAGATTTCCCTGAGAAGCAAGGATGGTGTAATTCAGTTCCCTGAGAAATCGTGGAAAAAGCTGATTGGAGCGTCCAAAGGAGATAAAATCACCATTCAGATTTTATCTTACTGCAAGGATAGTTTAAATAAATATGAGCCAATTTCACTTACAGTGGCAAATGACCCGATTGATCCTTATATGGCATACCGTTTAATTTCCCCGGGATATTACAGTTGGTCGGATATCAAAATTGAACAACGCTCCCTGGAGAGTTTTGACAAGGAATCGGTGATTGAAAATCAAATTATTGACAAGAACTGTGTCAACTGCCACTCATTCAATCAGAATAATCCCGACAAGTTTTTAGTTCATATTCGTGGTTCAAAAGGAGGTACCTATTTTGTTGATAACGGCAAAATAACAAAAACAAACTTAAAGATCGATAAAATGACCGGCGGAGCTACTTACCCTTACTGGCATCCGGGAGGAAGGTTTGTTGCATTCTCATCCAACCAGGTAAGACAAAGTTTTTATGCTAACTATTCAAAAAGCATTGAAGTTTATGACCAGTCTTCTTCCCTGATACTATACGACATTCAGAAAAATGAGATAATTGGTGTACCAAAGAATGATACCATTGAAAGTTTACAAACTTTCCCTGCCTGGTCGCCTGATGGAAAAACCCTCTATTACTGCGAGGCATATCTTAAAGATTCCGTCTCACACTGGGAAATCAACGACATTAAAAAGATCCATTACAATCTGGTAAAGAAATCATTTAAAGAAACTGACGTTACTTTTGGAGAAACAGAAATAGTTGTAAATGCAAATGAAATACAGAAAAGCGTGTCTTTTCCAAGAATATCGCCGGATGGTAAGTTTTTGATATTCACAATGGCCGATTACGGTACTTTTCCTATCTGGCACAAGGAAGCAGATTTGTATATGCTTGACCTCGAAAACGGCAGAGTAAAAAAAATGGAACTGAACAGTAATGAAACTGATAGTTATCATTCATGGTCATCAAATAGCAAGTGGTTGGTTTTTAGCTCCAAAAGAATGGATGGGAGAAGTACAAGACCATTTATTGCCTACATCAATTCATGGGATCAGATCGGGAAACCGTTTGTTTTACCTCAGAAAGATCCTGCTTACTATGACAATCTGGTTCTGTCATATAATATTCCGGAATTTATCAAAGGAAAGATTAAGATGAAACCCCGTGATTTTGAGGCAGCAACTAAATACACAACTATTCAGGCAAAATCGGGGAAATATGAAAATGCGGTACCAGGAAAAGCCAAACTTCCCAGGAATAATCAACCTGAAATTCCAAATTCAATACATGAATGATTTGATTAAAATAAACAGATATGGCCAATAGAACAAAAATCACTGGAATCATTAATAACTATTCATTACTGTTTCTATTTTTTATATCTGTATTTGGATATTTTTTCTGGTTTGGAAATTATATTTTATTCTTCCAGGAGAATCAATCCTTATTCCTTTATTCAGGCCAATATATTCATGATTTTTTTATTAAACCAGGCGGTATTATTGTACTTTCAGGCAAATTTCTAACCCAGTTTTATAATAATGAATTTGCAGGTTCTGTAATACTGGCTACTGTCTTCACAACCCTGTTTTATTTATTTACAAGACTGTTTAGAAACCGGAATTTTAGCCCATCCCTGAGTTTATTATTATCGTTGATCCCTTCATGTTTTCTGGTTTTAATGCAAACCCATTATTATCATTTCATGGAGGTGAATCTTGGTTACCTGTCTGTTTTGCTTTTTTTTATATTTTCCATTTATCTCAGTAAAAAAAATGCAGGCTTCGTTGTTCTTATTTTATTCCCGCTTTATTATTATCTGGCAGGGGCCTTTGCCTGGATTTTCGCCGGTACATATATTGTTTACTCTGTATTCTTTGAAAACAAAAAGTACAAATACCTATATTCCTTCCTGTTAATCCCGGTATCAGCTTTAATTGTTTTTATTTCTAAAAATCTGTTATTCCTTCAACCATACAATCTGTTACTTAGTTTTCCACTTCCAGCGATTAATGATTCAAAGTACAGGATTTTGTTTTACCTTCTATCCGGATATTTCGTTCTTATTCCACTGGTCAGTAAGTTGAAATTCACAAGCAAAAGTAAAACAGGCAAACCCCTGTTTATTAATACTTTTTCAGTTCTTGTTCTGCTGTTAACGGTTTATTCGCTTTACATATCTTACAACTTTCAAACATCAAGGGTGTTAAAAACTGAGAAATATGTATTTGAGCAGAAATGGAATGAAGCCATTCATTTTAATGATAAGAATGCATCGGAAAATTTAATCGGACAATATTTTTATAATGTGGCGCTTTCTGAAACAGACCAGCTTTGCGACAAGTTATTTTTTGGCAGGCAGGATTTCAATGTAGGTTCCCTTATTTTACCCTGGGGAAATGAACACCTGGGTATTGGATCTTATTTTTATTTTGCAATCGGTTTGGTAAATGAAGCTCAACGATGGGCTTATGAAGATATGGTCGTAAATGGAGAACGACCCGAAAATCTGAAAATGCTGGTAAAAACTAACCTCATTGATCGTAACTACCTGATGGCAAAAAAATACATTGGGATTCTGAAAAAAACGTTGTATTACAAAGCCTGGGCAGTTGATTATGAAAAAATGGTTGAGGATACTACTTTAATCAACAATAATCCTGAATTAAAAGAAAAAAGAAAAAATATGCCCCAGAGCGATTTTTTCATCCAGGTTACTTCCGCACAGAATAACATCCCGCTTTTAATTCAATCAAATCCCAATAATAAAAGGGCATTCGAATATAAAATTGCATGGCTGATGCTTTCAAAAGATGTAGAAGGAGTGGTTAGTAAGATTAAAACCCTGAAAACATTGGGGTATTCGCGGATTCCACGCCACATGGAAGAGGCAGCCATGATTTATTACAATGGGAAAAAGGTATTACCTGACCTTGGAGGCTTAATAATAAGCAATGAAACATTTTCACGCTTCGATCAATATGTGGCAGCATATAAAAATAACCGGCAAAATATGGCATTGGCCAAAGAAAGAATGAGAAACCAGTTTGGCAATACATTTATGTTTTATTATCATTTTCAGTAACATTCATTTACTTTCACTCTTAAGGTTCGATCCTTCCCGGATTTTGTGGTATCATCCAGTACTATGATACCGGCTGATTCATACGGTCATTATGAAAACGATATTATAATTGTTAACCCTCAACCTATATCTGATATTTATGATGAAGTAAATGATGCGATTGAAAAGCTGGGCGATCCCTGTAAACAACTTTTAGAATGCTTCTATTACAAGAATATGAGTTGGGATGAAATAGCCAATGCCTTAGGATATAAGAATGCTGCCAGTGCAAAAAATCAAAAATACAAATACCTTGAACGGATTCGGAGTACGGTCAGTTATGCGATAGAATAGATGGGAAATATAAACCACGTTGGTATAGGGATTTCCAGCCTTGAGTAGAATTCAACAACCGTTATGGTCACATATTAATGGCGTTAATGAACACTACGCGCTCTAAACGGATATCGTAGCGGTAGTAATTGGCGTAGGCTTAACGCTTACTTTTGTGTTGTTGGCTGCTTTTGGCATGATGTTAAAATATTAAGGGAGGTTCTATAATTTAAATATCAGTATATCAAATAAATATGCTATATTTGGCTATTGAAAAACGATAAGCCACACAAGAAAAGTCATAAAGATATTGATGCACGATGGACATAGAAAAATGGAGACGACTATTATGGTTATAAAAATCACATCAAGATAGATGGGAAAAGCAAGTTAATAGACACCTATATGGTTTCAGATGCTTCCGTTCACGATTC
>JGI24143J45723_1000826_pt1 | contig 15579 bp, 9 predicted proteins | sample BarGraIncu00432A_FD_45723 | JGI IMG/M metagenome (IMG submission 45723) | reverse complement strand
GGCTTTGATGTAGCAGTTGCGACTCCTGATATGATGGGAACTGTTGGTAGACTTGGTAAAGTTTTAGGACCTAAGGGCTTAATGCCTAATCCTAAGGTTGGTACTGTTACCCTTGATGTTACTCGTGCTATTAATGAAATTAAAGCTGGTAAGATTGAGTATCGTACTGATAAAGCTGGTAATATTCAAGCACCAATTGGTAAAGCATCATTTGATAATGACAAACTTGCCGAGAACTTTCAAACCTTGATTCAAACATTAGTAAAAGTAAAACCAGCCGCTTCTAAAGGGCAATATATGCGGAGTATTACTTTAAGCACTACAATGGGTCCTGGTGTAAAAGTGAATCCTCTTAAAGTTGTTAAAAAAGACTAATTTGAATTAGTAAGCTATTGTAACATCTTTGACTCATTACAACTAAATAATTTATTTTAGGCTGTAGACAGCAGGTATCAATAATGAACTGATAAGATGAGAATCTTTGAGACGTTCGCCTGCCGAGGTCGGAGATTAGTACAATAGCTTTTGCTATTAGCGACCTCCGGCATTATTGCCGAGAGGTCGTTTTGTTTCATAATCAAGAAGTGTTCACTTTCTTGATTACAAGTAAGGGCAACTCAGGCTTGAAAAAAGCCAAGTTTACTTTATTATTCTTCTAAAGGAGGTGATTTTAGTGGCTGTATCATCAGAAAAAATATCAATAGTTTCTGACCTTAAGGCAAAGCTTTCTGCTAGTAAAGGTGCGGTAATTACTAATTATCGTGGACTTACTGTGGCTCAAGAGACCCAACTTCGTCGTAATTTACGCGAAGCTGGTGTACAATATCATGTTGTCAAAAATACAATGACACGGATTGCAGCTCAGGAACTAGGGATTGAAGGTTTAGACATCTATCTTGAGGGGCCGACTGCCCTTGCTCTTTCGACAACCGACCCAGTAGCTCCAGCACGTGTAATTTATCACTTTATAAAAGAAAATAAATTAAAAGTGATGGAAGTAAAAGCTGGCTTGTTAGATTGTAAGGTTATTGATGCTCAAAGCGTTAAAGCGTTGGCAGATTTGCCATCTCGCGATGTGCTTATTGCTCAAGTCCTGGCAGGAATGCAAACTCCGATTGCCGGATTTGTCAATGTTCTTCAAGGTTCTATTCGCAAGTTTGTCTATGCGCTTGAAGCTGTGCGTAAACAAAAAGAATCAGCGTAAACCAATAAAAAGCTTTAATAAAAAAAAGAATTTATGGAGGTATTTTAAATGACACAACAAGAAATTATGCAAGCTATTGAGAACATGACTGTTCTTGAATTATCCGAAATGGTGAAAGCTCTAGAAGAAAAATTTGGTGTATCCGCATCAGCTCCTGCAGCTGCCGCTGCTGCTCCAGTTGCTGCCGCTGCTGCTGAAGAACAATCCGAATTTGATGTTATCCTTACTGCTTGTGGTGCAAGCAAAATCAACGTAATCAAGGTTGTTCGCGAAATTACTGGCCTTGGCTTAAAAGAAGCTAAAGAAGTAGTTGATAGTGCTCCTAAGGCTGTAAAAGAAAAAATTACTAAAGCTGATGCTGAAGCAATCAAAACTAAATTGACTGACGCTGGCGCTTCTGTAGAAATTAAGTAATTATCATTAGTTGATAATGACGAGTTGAAAAAACAAAAAATATAAAGAGTACCCTGTGGGTATAAAGAGTACCGTTATGGGTACTCTTTATATTTTTATTGATAATTTTTATCTATAGTTCTTGACTAAGATATAGTGTTGTGATATAATTTTTCAATGCGAACAATGTTTATTTTTAATGAGTTTTAATTGCGTAAGGTATATAATGGATATTTGCTGGGAATACTAATCTAATGGAGGGTGAAGTAATATTTCATCAAGAGAAAAATGCAAGGTGCTTTTTAATAAATCATAAGCCTTGCTTTTTTGCGGAGTCAAAAAAAATATTGCTTTATTATTCCAAGTAATAAGGATTACGGCTTTAACCAGCGTTGAAGAGCTTGATATAAATCGAGTCTTTTCTTCTGTGGGTATTTATTTACTGCAACTTATAAGTATTATAGTATTTACTACGCAGTATAGTATTTTTTAAAAGGTTTTATACCGGCGACAAAATAAGTGAGTAGATTCATTTGACTGATGATATATTGTTACATATTTCTATAATACTTTTATTTTGTCGTTTGGGGTATAGAGTTTAATTTGGGCTAAGAGGTGAGGGATTTTAATGTTTAATCCTGTACAGGTTGGCAAGAAGGTCAGATATAGTTATGCCAAAATCAGAGAAGTGCTGGACATGCCCAACCTTATTGAGATCCAGAAGAATTCGTATAACTGGTTTCTAAAAGATGGGTTGCGAGAAATCTTTCATGATATTTCGCCTATTCAGGACTTTACGGGTAATTTAGTACTGACTTTTGAGAGCTTTACGCTAGGCGAACCCAAATATGTTTGTGAAGAATGTAAAGAACGAGATGTTACTTATTCTGCGCCTTTACGCGTTAATGTTCGGCTAATTAATCGTGAGACTGGCGAGATTAAAGAACAAGAAGTATTTATGGGTGATTTCCCGCTCATGACTGAGAATGGTACTTTTATCATTAACGGTGCAGAGCGGGTTATTGTCAGCCAGTTAGTGCGATCTCCTGGGGCATATTATAATGAAACAATTGATGCCAGTGGTAAGAAATTGTATAATTCTACTGTTATTCCCAATCGTGGGGCATGGCTTGAGCTAGAGACTGATGCCAATGATGTCATGTCTGTTCGTGTTGACCGGACACGCAAACTTCCGGCGACAGTGCTTATTCGTGCTTTAGGTTATGCATCAAATGCGGCTATTTCTGAATTGTTTAATGACGATGTGCGCGTTCGTGCTACTCTAGAGCGAGACAATACTAATTCTAGAGAAGAAGCTTTGGTAGAAATCTATAAAAGATTGCGTCCTGGTGAACCACCAACAGTTGATAATGCGACCCAACTATTAGAATCACTATTCTTTGATTCAAAGCGTTATGATTTGGCAACTGTCGGACGTTATAAATTAACGAAAAAATTAGGTTGGCAACGTCGTCTAATGGGTAAGACTCTTTACCAACCCATTATAAATACTGAGACGGGTGAAGTTCTTGTACCGGCAGACACTTTGATTGAGGAGAAAACAATTGACCTCCTAGAACAAAGTGGTGTATATGCTGGTGAAGGTTTGATTGAAGTTAAGGTCAAGCTTAAAGACGGATCACCTGTGAAAATGTTGTGTAATCCCACTAGGGCTTATACTTATCGTACCATTACCCGAGAAGATATTTTGGCCTCGGTTAGTTATCTTCTTAATTTAATGGATGGCTTCGGTAATGTTGATGATATCGATCATTTGGCGAATCGCCGACTCCGTTCAGTAGGCGAACTTTTGCAAAATCAATTCCGAATTGGATTATCACGTATGGAGCGTGTGGTGAAAGAACGAATGACAATTCAAGATGTGGATGTCATCACACCCCAAGCCCTCATTAATATTCGTCCTGTAGTGGCTGCGATTAAAGAATTTTTCGGTTCCAGTCAGTTATCACAGTTTATGGATCAGACAAATCCCCTTGCGGAACTGACTCATAAACGTCGATTGAGCGCCCTAGGACCTGGTGGATTGAGTCGTGAACGCGCTGGTTTTGAAGTCCGCGACGTGCATTATTCTCACTATGGCCGGATGTGCCCAATTGAAACTCCAGAAGGTCCAAACATTGGCCTGATTGGCTCGTTGTCGACCTTTGGACGTATTAACGAGTTTGGTTTCATTGAAACGCCTTACCGAAAAATTGATAAAGAAAACCGCAAAGTAACGGAAGAAGTTCGTTATTTAACAGCCGATGAAGAAGATGAAGTGGTTTGCGCCCAGGCTCATGAACCTATTGGGGCTGATGGATGGTTTGTAGAACCGCGGATAACGGTACGTCACAGAAATGAAATATTGGCTATCCCAGCTGAAAAAGTTGACTATATGGACGTATCAACAAAACAAGTTGTTTCTATTGCAACGGCTATGATTCCATTCCTTGAACATGATGATGCTAACCGTGCCTTGATGGGCGCTAATATGCAACGTCAAGCTGTGCCTCTCCTTAGGACTCAGGCGCCTCTCGTTGGAACTGGTATGGAATATAAAGCTGCCCGGGATTCTGGGGTTTTAATTCTGGCGAAAAATGCAGGTTCTGTTGAAAAAGTTACTGCCACTGAGATAAAAATACGGACTGATCTCGGCATTTTAGATACATACAAATTATTGAAATACACTCGTTCCAATCAAGGGACTTGTATTAACCAAAAACCAATTGTTTATAAAGGTGAGGTCGTAGAAAAAGGCCAAGTGTTGGCTGATGGACCGGCTACTGATAAGGGTGAATTAGCCCTGGGATTTAACGTACTGATCGCCTTTATGCCTTGGGAAGGTTACAATTATGAGGATGCTATTCTACTCAGTGAAAAAATTGTAAAAGATGATATCTATACATCCATTCATATTGAAGAATACGAATGTGACGCTCGAGATACCAAGCTTGGACCAGAAGAAATTACCCGTGACATTCCAAATGTGGCTGAAGAAGTACTAAAAGATCTTGATGATCGGGGTATTATTCGCATTGGTGCACAAGTAAGGCCAGGGGATATACTCGTTGGTAAAGTAACGCCAAAAGGTGAAACTGAACTGACTGCTGAGGAACGTCTGCTACGTGCTATCTTTGGCGAAAAAGCTCGCGAAGTCCGTGATACTTCTTTAAGAGTGCCTCATGGTGAAGCTGGTAAAATCGTGGATGTCAAAGTATTTAGCAGGGAAAATGGCGATGAACTGCCACCAGGTGTAAATTTCCTAGTACGTGTCTATATTGCTCAAAAACGGAAGATCTCCGAAGGCGACAAGATGGCAGGGCGTCATGGTAATAAGGGTGTTGTTTCTCGCATTATGCGTGAAGAGGATATGCCGTTCTTACCTGATGGAACACCAGTACAGATCGTGCTTAATCCCCTTGGTGTACCATCTCGTATGAATATCGGACAGGTCTTGGAAACTCATCTAGGAATGGCTGCTCATGCTTTTGGTATGCAAATTGAAGCTAAGTCACTAGAAATCGAGTCTCGCCTCCGCAACGTAGGTTACGACTTTGATAAACATGGTATGCCTCAACCTGGTATTGCTGGTGTAAACTTGGCGACTCCAGTGTTTGATGGAGCTCAGGAAGATGAAGTTTTTAAAACATTGGAAGCAGCTGGCTTGCCAGTAGATGGTAAAAGTGTTCTATATGACGGACGTACTGGTGAAGCTTTTGATAACCGGGTTACCGTGGGCTATGTATATATGCTGAAATTGGCTCATTTAGTTGATGATAAAATTCATGCCCGTTCAACTGGTCCTTACTCCTTAGTCACGCAACAACCACTAGGCGGAAAAGCTCAGTTCGGTGGTCAGCGTTTCGGGGAGATGGAGGTATGGGCGCTAGAAGCATATGGCGCAGCGTATACTCTTCAAGAACTATTAACAGTAAAATCAGATGATGTGGTAGGCCGGGTGAAAACATATGAAGCCATCGTTAAAGGTGAGAATATACCTGAACCTGGTGTGCCGGAATCCTTTAAGGTCTTAATTAAAGAGCTGCAAAGTATTGGGCTTGATATTAAAATTTTAAATGAAGATGCTCAAGAGATTATGATTGATGATATCGATGAGGATGTAGTGCAAGCTGCTAAAGAACTTGAACGTAGCGTAGGGGTTACACTACTTGCTACTCCTGATTCAACAACAGGGAAAAAGACTGAAATAAAACATGATGTAGTAACACCTGACGACGAAGATGAAGTGAGTGAACCTGATTCATTAGGGGGAGAACTGGACATCATTGCAGAAATCGGTGGGATGGGACGAGAAAAGGACGATTTGACCGAACAAGACATTGATGATGATAGTGAACTTCCAGTAACTCGTAAAAACGCCAAAAAGGTTAAGGGTAAGGAAAAAAAACTTACACAGAGTGACCTTTTGAAAGAAATAAATGATGACGAAATTGATTAATTTAAAGAAGGGAGTGATAACCCTTTGTTGGATGTAAATAATTTTGATTCAATGAGGATTGGGTTGGCTTCTCCAGAACAGATTCGTAAATGGTCTTTTGGTGAAGTCAAAAAGCCAGAGACTATCAACTATCGTACACTCAAACCTGAACGTGACGGTCTGTTTTGTGAAAAGATATTTGGCCCAACTCGTGACTGGGAATGTCATTGCGGTAAATATAAGCGTATTCGATACAAGGGTATTGTCTGTGATCGTTGCGGTGTTGAGGTAACTCGGTCTAAGGTGCGACGTGATCGTATGGGACATATCCAACTGGCAGCACCAGTATCCCATATTTGGTATTTTAAAGGTATTCCTAGCCGTATGGGGCTTATATTGGATATTTCACCACGGTCCTTAGAAAAAGTACTATATTTTGCTTCTTATATTGTACTTGATCCTGGTGAAACACCACTCATGAAACGTCAGTTATTGACTGAAAATGAGTATCGTGAATATCGCGATAAATATGGTAGTGCTTTTAAGGTCGGCATCGGCGCTGAAGCAATTAAGAAACTTCTCGAAGAACTAGATTTAGATAAAATGAGCAAAGAGCTTCGACAAGAACTTAAAGAGGTTAGCGGGCAACGTAAAATTAGAGCCATTCGTAGGCTTGAAGTAACGGAAGCATTCCGTAAGTCAGGGAATCATCCTGATTGGATGATTATGGATATTGTGCCTGTCATTCCACCTGAACTGCGCCCAATGGTACAGCTGGACGGTGGTCGGTTTGCAACATCTGATCTTAACGATTTATACCGTCGTGTTATAAATCGCAACAATCGACTCAAACGACTTTTGGATCTTGGTGCGCCAGATATTATTGTGCGTAATGAGAAACGAATGCTACAAGAGGCTGTTGATGCCCTGATTGATAATGGTCGTCGTGGTCGCCCTGTTACTGGCCCAGGTAATCGTCCGCTGAAATCTTTAAGTGATATGCTTAAAGGTAAACAAGGACGTTTCCGTCAGAACCTTTTAGGTAAACGTGTAGATTATTCTGGCCGTTCAGTTATTGTAGTTGGTCCTGAACTAAAATTGCATCAGTGCGGTTTACCAAAAGAAATGGCGTTAGAATTATTTAAGCCATTTGTTATGAAAAAACTAGTCAATGCTGGTCATGCTCATAATATTAAGAGCGCCAAGCGCATGGTTGAAAGAGTGCGTCCAGAAGTGTGGGATGTCCTTGAAGAAGTAATTAGAGAACATCCAGTACTTTTAAACCGTGCTCCAACATTGCATCGTTTAGGTATTCAAGCATTTGAACCAGTATTATCAGAAGGCCGTGCCATTAAACTTCATCCCTTAGTATGTACAGCATATAATGCGGATTTTGATGGTGACCAAATGGCAGTTCATCTACCACTGTCAGCGGAAGCTCAAGCAGAGGCACGGATGCTCATGTTAGCGGCTCATAATATACTATCAACTAAAGATGGTAAACCAGTAGTAACACCAACACAAGATATGGTTCTAGGAGCCTATTACTTGACGATGGAAAAAGCAGGCGATGTTGGTGAAGGCAAGATTTTGTGCGATATTAATGAAGCATTGCTGGCTTATCATGAGAAAAAGTTGTCACTTCATGCTCGAATTAAAGTTCGTTTCCCTAAGTATGGCCTAGTAAATACTACCATGGGGCGTATGATCTTTAATGAGAGTTTACCTGAAGAAATTCGCTATTTCTTCCAAAATGAGAAAAACGGTGAATGGTCTTTGGGCATTATGATGGATAAAAAGCAACTTGGCAAATTAGTTGGTGAGACATACCGTCAGTTTGGTACTTCAAGAACGGCAGAAGTTCTTGATAAAATTAAAAGATTAGGTTATTCCTTTGCTTGTCGAGCAGGCATAACAGTAGCTATTTCAGATATTGACATTCCTCCTGCGAAAAAAGATATTTTGGCGAGCACAGAGGGCCGGGTTGATGTTGTTGAAAAACAGTATCGCCGCGGGTTGATTACTGAAGATGAACGATATAAGAAAACCATTGAACTTTGGACAAAAGCGACTGATGATGTTACAACAGCAATGATGAACAACTTGGATCCCTTTAATCCAATTTACATGATGGCTAACTCTGGTGCCCGTGGTAACATTCAGCAGATTCGTCAGTTGGCTGGTATGCGTGGACTCATGGCCGATCCATCAGGTAGAATCATTGACCGCCCAATTAAGGCTAATTTCCGCGAAGGACTAACGGTACTTGAGTACTTTATTTCGACTCATGGTGCACGCAAAGGCTTGGCTGATACTGCTTTAAGAACAGCTGATTCAGGGTACTTGACACGCCGTTTAGTAGATGTATCCCAAGATGTCATTGTTCGTGAAGATGATTGTGATGTGTTCGGTGTTAATTTAGTAAGAGAACGGGCCAGATTGGCGAAGTCCAGTACAGGTGCTATTGACGTATTACGTGAGACTCTTTTAGGCAGAATATTGACAGATGATGTTCTTGACCCTAAGAATGGAGAAGTACTTGTTCCACATTCTACAGCACTTACAGATGATAATTTGCGAATTATTGGTGAAAATGCTGTGACTGAGATTACAGTGCGTGGTGTGTCAACAACAACTGAAGAAGATATTAACGCATCGGCCTCGAATGAGACCATCGTCCTTGGTGCTCCTGAGGAAAAGATGCGTCAAATCCTTAAAAATGCAATGATTCGCGAAATGCAGGGTAAAAATACTACCAACGCCATTGTTGATAGTAAAGGCAACGAGCTTGTTGCTGCAGATACGCCTCTGACTGAAGAAGCCATTGAATCTGTCTTGGTCAGCGATGTTCGCGAAGTCAAAGTACGCAACAATAATATTAGAGGCATTGAAGTTGAAGCAATTACTGAAGGCTCAGGCGTAATTGAGTCCTTGAAAGATCGTATTGTTGGACGCTTTATAGCTGAAGATATTGTTGATCCAACGACGGGTGAGCTTATTGTAAAAGTTAATGATACTATCGATGAAGAGTTAGCAGATCGTATTGTTGCTGTACGCAAGACTGTATCCATTCGTTCCGTACTTACTTGTAAATCACAATATGGGGTCTGTATTAAATGTTATGGCCGCAATTTGGCAACCGGCGATATTGTTGATGTAGGTGAGGCAGTGGGAATTATTGCTGCTCAATCTATTGGTGAGCCGGGTACACAATTGACAATGCGTACTTTCCATACTGGTGGTGTTGCCGGTGATGATATTACCCAAGGTTTGCCTAGGGTTGAAGAACTATTTGAAGCTCGAAAACCTAAACGTCAGGCAATTATTAGTGAGATTGATGGTATCGTTACTCTTGATTTAAAAGAAGTAAAGGGTATGCGTCAACTTGCAGTAACACCAACCGTTGGTGAAGAGACGATCTATCCGATACCATATGGTGCACGAATTATTGTTCGTGATGGAATGCAGATAACAGCTGGTGATCGCATAACAGAGGGGTCAGTTAACCCTCATGATATTCTACGGGTATGTGGCATTCAGGCGACACAACGTTACCTAGTGTATGAAGTGCAAAAAGTATATAAATCTCAGGGTGTTGAAATTAATGATAAGCATATTGAGGTAATTGTTCGTCAAATGATGCATAAGGTTAAAACCGAAGAATCAGGGGATACTGGACTTTTACCTGGTGAGTACATTGAGACCAATACATTTGAGGAAGAAAATATCAAGGTTATTGAGGCCGGCGGTGAACCAGCAGTGGCACGTCCTATCTTGCTTGGTATAACCAAGGCTTCACTAGCAACGGATTCCTTCTTATCAGCAGCATCATTCCAAGAAACAACACGTGTTTTGACGGAAGCTGCAATTAAAGGTAAAGTGGATCCACTCCTTGGACTTAAAGAAAATGTTATTATCGGTAAACTAATACCTGCTGGTACTGGTATGAGTCGATATCGTAACATTAAACTGATTCGCTTATAGAATGAAATAATCGGATATGTAAGAAGGACTTAGCTTATGCTAGGTCCTTTTTACATATCTAAAAAAGATACGTTGTTGAACCACCAAGACACAATGCCGCTTTCGCGGCACACAAGGGGAAAATCGTTCTATGGTGTCCTTTGTGCCTTTGCGGTTCAAATAATTTCTCTACGTTTCAGCGCCTCAAAGGTAAATACTTATTTAATATAATAGAAGCTTCTTATACAGCAGTGCATAAAAGAGCGCTCTAAAAGAACAAATAGTGACTTTTTTAGTATGATCAGACATTTACTGCATATTCTTTGACATATTTATTTTTAGTGTTATAATAACTGTTAGCTAGGTGAGGCGATGGAATTCTAGAGACTGAAAGTGTATTATTATGTAAAATAAGACACTCTAGGCCCCGTGGACATAAAAAAAGCCTGCAAATATAGATAAAAGCAGAATTTAGTGGTAGCTATTTGTTGACATTAGGTGTTGGTAATGATAAAATATCATAGTGCGGAAGAAAAGATATATATTTGTGTGGTAATTAAGGAAGTGAACCATATGTCACTCGATGTGTTAAAAGATGCAAAAAGGATCATTGGTGTAAAGCAAGTGACCAAAGCTGTTGAAAAAGATTTGGTAACAGCAATTTATATCGCACAAGATGCTGATCAACGCTTAGTAGAGCCATTACGGATATTGTGTAGTCAGAAAGAAGTGACGGTAAACACAACCCCAACTATGGTTGAGCTTGGAAAGGCTTGTTCCATTGAAGTTGGTGCGGCAGCGGTTGCTGTCTTGAAGTAAATATTATCTCGTTAAATGTTTTATCTTGAACAATTTGTTTCAAGGTGAAATTTTTATATAATTAGTCACGATAACTTGGAAGGGGGTGTATTTAATGCCAACAATTAACCAATTAGTACGTAAAGGCAGAGAGTCAATCATAAAGAAATCTCCTGCGCCTGCTTTGAAGGAATGTCCTCAGAAACGTGGTGTATGCACAAGAGTATATACAACGACTCCTAAAAAACCAAACTCGGCACTTCGTAAAGTAGCAAGGGTAAAACTGACAAATGGTATTGAAGTTACTGCATATATTCCTGGTATTGGACACAATTTGCAAGAGCATTCTGTTGTACTTATCAGAGGCGGTAGAATAAAAGATTTACCAGGCGTACGTTATCACATTGTTCGTGGTGCACTTGATACAGCTGGTGTACAAAAACGGATGCAAAGTAGATCCAAGTACGGTACTAAACGTGCAAAGAAATAATAANACAAAATAATCCTAGAAAAGGAGGGATAATATGCCAAGAAAAGGACCGGTAACTAAACGCGATGTTTTACAAGATCCGGTATACAATTCTAAAGTAGTTACAAGATTTGTTAATAAAATAATGCTAGATGGTAAGAAAAGCGTAGCTGAAAATATTGTCTATGATGCATTTGATATTGTCCGAGCAAAAACTGGCAAAGATCCTTTAGAAGTTTTTGAAGCAGCAATGAAAAATGTTATGCCAGTATTGGAAGTTCGTGCTCGCCGAGTTGGTGGTGCTAACTATCAAGTTCCAATCGAAGTACGTCCTGATCGTCGTTTTTCACTAGGAATTCGTTGGTTGGTAAATTACTCTAGACTACGTGGCGAGAAGACTATGCGTGAAAGATTAGCAGCAGAGTTGATGGATGCGTCCAATAATACTGGTGCTACAATTAAAAAGAAAGAAGACACTCACAAAATGGCTGAGGCTAACAAAGCTTTTGCACATTATCGTTGGTAGTTTTCGATGCTTGAAACAGTAAGGAGTGATTATAGTGGCCAGAAAGTTTTCGCTTGAGATGACGCGGAATATTGGCATCATGGCTCATATTGACGCTGGCAAGACCACTACGACTGAACGGATACTGTTTTATACGGGCAAGGTACACAAAATTGGTGAGGTGCATGAAGGCGCTGCGACAATGGATTGGATGGTACAAGAACAAGAAAGAGGTATTACTATTACCTCAGCGGCTACTTCTTGTGAATGGAAACACCATCGTATAAATATCATTGACACACCAGGACACGTGGACTTTACTGTAGAAGTAGAACGCTCACTCAGAGTGCTAGATGGTTCTGTAGCTGTATTTTGTGCTAAAGGCGGCGTAGAACCGCAATCAGAAACAGTTTGGCGTCAAGCCGATAAATATCATGTGCCACGTATGGCATATGTTAACAAAATGGATATTCTCGGTGCTGATTTTTACCGCGTTGTTGATATGATGATCGATCGTTTAGGCGCGAATGCGGTGCCAGTTCAACTACCAATAGGCTTTGAACATACTTTTAAAGGTTTTATTGATTTAGTTGAAATGACAGCTACCATTTACACTGATGATCTTGGTGAAAAGACAGAACAAATCGAAATTCCTGAAGATATGCAAGAATTAGCAACGAAATATCGTCAACTACTGTTAGATCATGTAGCTGAAAGTGATGACGAACTCATGATGAAATATCTTGAAGGTGAAGAACTTACCGTTGAAGAAATTAATCGTGGTATTCGTAAAGCAACAATTGCTTGCCATATGACTCCAGTGTTGTGCGGCTCTTCCTATAAGAATAAGGGTGTACAACCGCTATTAGATGCTGTAATAGCATATATGCCGTCACCTCTTGACGTTCCAGCGATTAAGGGCGTTAACCCTGATACTGATGAACCAGATGAACGTGCAGCTGATGATAATATTCCTTTCTCAGCCTTAGCTTTTAAAATCATGGCTGATCCTTTTGTTGGTAAATTAGCTTTCTTCCGGGTGTATTCTGGTCAACTTGCCGCTGGTTCTTATGTTTATAATTCAACCAAAAGTAAGAGAGAACGTATTGGTCGTATTTTACAGATGCATGCCAATCACCGTGAAGACATTCAACGAGTATACACAGGCGACATTGCCGCTGCAGTTGGATTGAAAGATACGACTACTGGTGATACCTTGTGTGATGATAAAAATGTAATTGTTCTTGAGTCCATGATCTTTCCTGAACCAGTTATTTCAGTTGCGGTTGAGCCAAAGACTAAGGTAGATCAGGAAAAGATGGGTGTTGCATTGCAACGCTTGGCTGAAGAAGATCCTACATTCCGTGTGCACACTGACCAAGAAACGGGTCAAACTATCATTGCAGGTGTAGGCGAACTACATTTAGAAATTATCGTTGACCGTATGCTTAGAGAATTTAATGTTGATTGTAGTGTTGGTAAGCCACAAGTTGCTTACCGCGAGACAATTAAGAAAAAAGTTAGAGCTGAAGGCAAGTTTGTTCGCCAGTCCGGTGGCCGTGGTCAATATGGTCATTGCTGGCTCGACATTGAACCTCTTAAACCTGGTGAAGGCTTTGTTTTTGAAAGCAAAGTTGTTGGTGGTTCCATTCCAAAAGAATATATTGCACCTATTGGAGCTGGCGCTAAAGAAGCCATGGAGAATGGTATTTTAGCAGGCTACCCAATGGTTGACATTAAGGTGACTGTCGTTGAAGGCTCCTATCATGATGTCGATTCTTCTGAAATGGCCTTTAAAATAGCTGGATCAATGGGCTTTAAAGCGGGTTGTGCTAAAGCTGGCGCGATCATCTTGGAACCTTATATGAAAGTTGAAGTTGTTGTTCCAGATGAATACATGGGTGATGTAATTGGCGATTTGAATTCACGCCGTGGACGTATTGAAGGTATGGAAGCTCATAATGGCGCCCAAACAATCAATGCATTTGTGCCACTGGCTGAAATGTTCGGTTATGTAACTGATCTACGGTCGAAAACTCAAGGCCGTGGTAACTACTCAATGTTTTTCGCCCATTATGATGAAGTTCCGAAGAGTATTGCTGAAGCGATTATCGCCAAAGTAAAAGGCGTTTAATCCTGGATAAATAAGGAGGCAAAAATATTATGGCAAAGAAGAAATTCGAAAGAACTAAACCACATGTTAATATTGGTACGATTGGTCACGTCGATCACGGCAAGACTTCACTTACAGCTGCGATTACAATGACTCTTGCGAAACATGGCGGCGGAGCTTACGTGGCTTATGACATGATTGATAAGGCACCTGAGGAAAGAGAACGTGGTATTACAATTAATACTGCCCATGTTGAGTATGAAACAGAAAAACGTCACTATGCCCATGTTGATTGCCCAGGCCATGCGGATTATGTTAAAAACATGATCACTGGTGCTGCACAAATGGATGGAGCTATATTGGTCGTAAGTGCTGCTGATGGCCCTATGCCACAAACACGTGAACATATTCTATTGGCTCGCCAGGTTGGTGTTCCTTCAATGGTCGTGTTCATGAACAAAGTTGACTTAGTTGATGATGAAGAGCTAATTGAACTTGTTGAAATGGAAGTTCGTGAACTTCTGTCTAGTTATGAGTTCCCTGGTGATGATATTCCTATTATCACTGGTTCAGCTGTAAAAGTTCTCCAATGTGGTTGCGCACAACGCGATTGCAAATGGTGCGGTAAGATTTTTGAACTAATGGATGCAGTTGATGAATATATTCCAACTCCTGAACGTGCAACTGATAAACCTTTCTTGATGCCAGTTGAGGACGTATTCACGATTACTGGTCGCGGTACTGTTGCTACAGGTCGTGTAGAACGTGGTCAAGTCAAAATCGGCGAGAATGTTGAAATCGTTGGTATGAATGAAAAACCTAGATCAGTTGTTGTAACTGGTGTAGAAATGTTCCGCAAATTGTTAGATTCAGCAGTAGCTGGAGACAACATTGGCGCGCTTCTTCGTGGTGTTGAACGTAAGGACATTGATCGCGGTCAAGTTTTGGCCAAACCGGGTTCAATTAAACCTCACACTAAGTTCAAAGCTGAAGTGTATGTATTATCAAAAGAAGAAGGCGGCCGTCATACTCCGTTCTTCACAAACTACCGTCCACAATTCTACTTCCGTACAACAGATGTTACTGGTGTAGTACATTTGCCAGAAGGTGTAGAAATGGTTATGCCTGGCGATAATATTCAAATGTCAATTGAGCTTATTACTCCAATTGCAATTGAAGAGGGCTTACGTTTCGCTATTCGCGAAGGTGGCCGTACTGTTGGCGCTGGCGTAGTAACAGCGGTTGAGATTTAACAAAAATATAGGGGTGGCGGTTCTTAGTCACCCCAATATAATACAGTTTAGATTTAATTACAATGCGATGAGGTGAAAGGTTGCCTACGTGATGTAGGGGGAATTTTCACTGAGAATGTCCGTTCTAGAAACTGGACGATATAGGAGGAAATACAATTGGCTAAACAACAAAAAATCAGAATCCGTCTAAAAGCTTATGATCATAAAGCACTTGATCAAAGCGCGGTGAAAATAGTCGAGACTGCTAAAAGAACAGGTGCTATGGTTTCAGGCCCAATTCCACTTCCTACGGAGAAAAATATTTTTACTGTCCTGCGTTCACCACATGTCAATAAAGATTCCCGGGAGCAATTTGAAATGCGTACCCACAAACGTCTAATTGACATTCTTGAGCCGACTTCCAAGACCGTTGATGCATTAATGCGTCTGGATCTTCCGGCTGG
>JGI24143J45723_1000825_pt1 | contig 15591 bp, 13 predicted proteins | sample BarGraIncu00432A_FD_45723 | JGI IMG/M metagenome (IMG submission 45723) | reverse complement strand
TCATACATATGAATAGACCATATTGTATTAGTATCTGTTGGAACATTTAAAGACTGAGAATCTGATACTCTTTTTATTAATCCAATATTACCTAAAGGTCTCGCATCTGGAATTTCTAGAACGATAGTTCTTTTAGTATCATATTTTCTGATAGTGTTAGTTATTTTCTCATATAACAAGTTAATATCAGCAGGTGTTTTAGAATTCTTAATAGAATAAGGTATGTAAGGTTCATTAAGTAAATCATAACCTACTATAGTATCTAAATAGGTGCTAGCATACTTATGAGCAATCTTATTCCAAGTACCTATTAATAAATTATGATAAGTAAAATCACTCCAAAATACCCCATCAAAATTTTTCTGTATTCCTGGTGTAGTATGAANATCTATAACTGCTTTTATATTATACTTTTTACAAAACCCTAAGAATGTTTCTAATATAGTGAATTTAGATTCATCAAAAGCATAAGGCGCTGTTGTAGATCTTAAATCAGTACATACTATTCTAAGCATCTGTCCACCAGTAGCTGCATAATCAATAAAATCCTGTTCTACTAATTTTTGATATATACCTACATTCATTCCACGATAATTAAGCCATGATGTTTTATTAGTTGAGGCAAGTACAGTGCTTACATTTGCTACATTTAAAGCAACTCCTGTCGCAACAGACCATTTTAAAAAATCTCTTCTATTTATTTTGATAAAATCCCTCCTAAATATTGTACTGTTTTTAGTTTATCAATAGTATATATGCGAAATATGTCGTCAGGATTATTATCTCGTTAAGTTTTGTTAAGTTTCATTTTATATTGGAATGTTACCTTTAAGTAGACAGATTAAAAAATAAAAATTTATCTGCTTTAAATATAGGCGCAACTGGCAATTTTTTATTATAAAAATAAATAAGGTTGTAAAAAAGGACTAATTTGACTAGGAAGTTTTAGGTACTACTCAAAGGGACGTTTGTGGGGTATAATAAACTAGTGAAATAACAAGACATACCACTAAAATATTTATTATTATTAATATTAANTCAGAAGGTATAGGTTATAAANTATTTTTAAAGAANTGAAAAATAAAAAAAAGAGGGTAAAAATATGAAAAATGATATAAGCAAAAACATGGAAATAATGAAAAAGGTTATTGAAGAAAAAAAAGCTAAATCTTCCATGCAAAAAAATGGTAAGCGACCATCGGTCCATGGATCACAAAGCTCATCATCAGGTAATGGGGGCGGGTTAGTTGGTAAAAATAACAGGGGGCAATAAATAAATTCCCTTGTTATTTATATGAGATGAATTCTTCTAATAAAAAGTAAAAACTTTTAATTAAGTAGGGTATAATAATTTATTTTATTTTAGTACTAAAGTATTAAAAATAATATACGATAAAAATAGTAGATAACAAAAAAGAAGAATTTAATGCTTATATTATTAACAAGGAATGTTAATAATATAAGCATAGGTGAAAAAATTATATAATTATTCAAGGAAGAGTTAATACATGATAAATCTAGTTTTAGATTTATTGTATTGGCTCTTTTTTATTTTTTAAAAAACTATATGAGGAAAAAAGGGGGAAAAGAATGCTTGCACTAGGAATTAGAACGGGGGAAACAATTAATATTGGTGACAACATAAAAATCACTTTCGTTAAGGTTAAGGATAATACAGTAAGGGTATCTATAGATGCTCCGAGGGATGTAATCATATTGAGAGATGGAGTGCAAGATAAAAATAAAGAAGCAATATTGCAAGTAGTATAAGTAAAATAATTTGTTAGCCGTTACCTCAAGGAAGAGTTAATACAATCATCAATTCATAATAACAAGATAGTTATTATGGTTAGGATTGTAACTCTTCCTTTTTTGTTATAAAAAAATATGAACAAAATTTCAATTAATCAGTTGGTAAGGCCAAAAATCTTAACTATAAACAGTGGAACAGGGATGTCCACTTAAAAAATCAGGGAGGTATTTATTATGATAATTAATCACAATCTAGGTGCAATGAACGCTAACAGAAATATGGGTGTAAACGCAAGTAATGCTTCAAAATCAATGGAAAAACTTTCATCAGGTCTTAGAATTAATAGAGCTGGAGACGATGCAGCAGGTCTTGCAATATCAGAAAAAATGAGAGGCCAAATCAGAGGTCTTGATCAAGCTTCAGCAAATGCTCAAGATGGTATTTCAATGATACAAACTGGNGAGGGTGCACTAAGTGAAACTACTTCAATATTACAAAGAATGAGAGAATTAGCAGTACAAGGTTCAAGTGATACTAATGACTCAGATTCTAGAAAAGCAATTCAAACTGAAATGAATCAGTTAACTAATGAAGTTAACAGAATCGGTAATACTACTGAGTTCAATACTCAAAAACTACTAAATGGTGGAACAGGAACAGCAAAAACTGGAACATTAGATGTTGCTAAAATTGCTTATTCAAGCACAGGTAAAACGGGAACAGATACATTAGACATGCTTGGTGGAACCGCTACAGGTGTAGTTAGTAATCTAGCTACAACAACAGTAAGCGTAAAAAAAGGTACATTTGATGCAGGAGCAATAAGTACAACAACAGCAAGTGTAGTGGCTACTAGTGCTGGTACAATAGGATCACCTTTAACAGAATTAGTACCTAGTTATGCTGGTGGAACAGCAGCTATAAATACAGCTGTAAAAACTGCAGGAGCAAATGCGTTAGGAACTAATACTGTTCAAGCTGATGTGACTGGCGTCGTAATGCAAACTGGAGCTCTTGAAGGTAAATTTACAGTTGACTTTGCCAATGCTTTAACAGGACTTACAGATGGTGTTGAAAGTTCTATATCTATTGGTGGAAAAGAATATAGTTTTACAGCTGGTGCAAATGTTGGTGCTTCAGCCGCTAATTTGCTAACATCGCTTAAAGCAGATGCGGAAGATGTTGGTGGTACTATGGTTGGAATCAATGTAGCTGGTATTACAGTAGGTGCTGGTGCGTCAATCACATTTAAAGCTAATGCTGTCGCTACTGACGTTGTGGTTGGTTCAGTTACTACTGCATCAGATACCGATGCAACTATTGCAGGTAAAATCAAAGATGGTGGAGTAGCTGCTAAATATACTTTTGAGTTGAAAGCGAACTTTACAGATGGAGATACCATTACAATAGGTGGAAAAACCTTTAAAGGAACTGCCACAGGCGCAGGTCTTAATGAATTCGCAATTGGTGCTGGTGGTGCTAATGCTGCTGCTGACATTGCAACAACAACTTCTAATTTATTAACTAAGCTTCAAGGGGATGCTGCTATTAATGTAGATAATGTAGTAACAGCAGGAAGTCCTGATTGGACAGATGATGATAGCAGTATAACTATTACTAGTAAGACTGCAGGATTAGATACTAATGCAGCAAATTATACTGGAGCTGGTCTTGCTATAGGTGCCACTACAACTGTAGCTGGTCAATATAAATTCGAAATTGCAACAAACTTTGGAGCTGGACAGAAAGTAACTGTAGCTGGTGTGGATTTTACAGCAAAAGAAGCAGGTAAAGGTTCTGGGTTAGCAGGTGCTTTGGGTACTAATGAATTTACAATTGGAGCAGATACAAATGCTACAGCGACTAATCTCTTGAAAGCTATAAATTTAAGTGGAAAATTTGATGCAGCAAACTTAAGTACAGGTAAAGATGGTGCAGGACTTGCAGTTGCCAATGTCGCTGCTTCTGGTCTTGCTACAGATTTAGATACCATTGTACTTAAAGAAAAAGTAGCTAGTGGAAGTGATATGGCGACTGTTGTAGGTGCTACTATAGGTGTATCTAGTCAAGCAGAAGTTAAAGGTGTATATAATTTTGACGTAAATAAAGACTTCTCTGCAGGTGATAGCTTGGTTGTGGGTGGAAAAACGTATACTGCAAGAGAAGCAGGTAAAGGTACTGGTGCTGGTGGTATTATGACTGCTAATGAATTTGAAGTCGGAGGTAATACATCAACTTCAATAGACAATTTAAAAACTGTTATTAACGCTGATGCTTCTAATAAGTATACTGTAGCTAAAGCAGATTCAACTTTCTTTACTGGTAATAAAGTAGTGCTTACAGAAAAAGTAGCAAGTGGAATAGATTTGACATTTGTTGGTAAAGGTAATGTTGGTAACGTGTTTGGTGTATCCGATTTTAAAATTACTAATAACTTTGCTACAGGCGATGTAATTCAAATTGCAGGTAAGATGTTGTTAGCAGGTGCTGCAAATGCATCAGCTGGAATAACTGGTGATTTTGCAGTAGGAGCAACTGCAACTGATACTGCAGCTAATATCGCAAGTGCAATAACTGGTGCTACAGCTACTAGTTCACAAGCATTACAGGATTTAAAAGCTAACTATACAGTTACAGCAGCTAGTGGTCAGTTAACATTTACAGAAAAAGTAGCAAGCGGTAAGGACCTTGCAAATGATGCTACTAATCTTTCAATAGCAAAAAATACAGATGGTAGAACCGATGGTGTTGTGAAACAATCTTATGAATTTACTGCAACAGCACTAGATGCTGGTTCAAAGGTAACAATTGGTGGAGCTGAAATAACTCTTGCTAAAAATGGTACAGCAGCTCAGGTTGCTACTGAATTGAAAGCACAGATTGACTCTGCGACAACTGGTGATATTAAGACAAAACTAGGTGACAAATATGATGTTAGTGTTACTGATGGTAAATTAACATTAACACAAAAGTCAGCTGGAGCTGAAACCGATATTGCAGCAACTACAGCTACTACTAGTTATAATGCTGATGGTTTTTCTGCAACAATGCAAATAGGAGCAAATACTGCACAGAGCTTAACTGTAGACATTGCCGATATGAGAGCTAATGCTCTTGGAATTAGTGGAGATGGTACAGCTACTACAGTGGCATCTAAGAATGGAGCAGTTGCAAGTTATGTTGAAACTGCAAGTGTAAATAATGGAACTACTAGTATTAATACAGAGTTTTCATTAGATATATCTACAAATGATAAAGCAACTGCAGCAATCAGTGTAATTGATGATGCTACAACTGCTGTTTCAGCTGAAAGAAGTAAACTTGGAGCATTCCAGAATAGATTAGAGCACACAATTTCTAACTTAGGAACTTCAAGCGAAAATTTAACATCTGCTGAATCAAGAATAAGAGACGTTGATATGGCTAAAGAAATGTCAACATTCTCTAAAAATAACATCCTTAATCAAGCTGCTCAAGCTATGCTTGCACAAGCTAATCAACAACCACAACAAGTTCTTGCATTATTAAGATAATTAAAGAACTTTGATAAATTTAAAGGAGTCAGAGATAAATCTCTGGCTCCTTTTTTTAAGGTAACTGTGACTTGGGAAGAAAAGTAAATAGGGTGTGCTTTCTAAAGAAGACACTCTGAGTGCAGTAGAATGGGATACCTATTCAGCACAAATCATAATGGAAACCCTAAATTTATTATCTAAATAAGTAATATTCATATTTCCCTTATAATTATTTACAATCGACCTTACATTTTTAAGACCTATTCCATGGTTTTGTTCATCATTTTTAGTAGTCATTATTTTATTATTTTCTATATTAATAACCCCATTAAAACTATTTTCAATATCAACAAGTAAATTATTTTTAACCATAGATGTTTTCACACTAATATATCTATTACAAGATTCTATCATCATAGTACATGCCTCTATTGAATTTTCAAGGCAGTTACCTAATATTATGCATAAATCATAGCTGTCAATAGCTATATTTTCAGGTATATTAATTACAGCTGAAATAAGTATGTCATTTGCTTTTGCAATACGTATATATCTTTGTATTACTGAATCTACCACAGGGTGCATAGACAATCTGTCTATGGAAACTTCCTTATCTACAAACATCAATTTTGACATGTATTTTTCAAGAGTATCATAATCTTTATTGGCAGTTAATGTAGAAATAGTATATAAATGATGGTGAATATCATGTTTATGGGCCTTTGATTTTTCTATGTCATCATTAAGTAGTTTGTAATATTCCTTTTGAGTTTCATATTGTTTACTGGCAGCATCAAGTCTTATTTCAAGTAAATCTTTATTATAGGTATGAAATATTGAAGAAAATATTAAGTAATATAATGAGATTATTATAAAAAACATAATAGTCATAAGAATAAAACCCCAAAATGTATCATTTTTTTTCGCTGGCCCGAAAAGTGAGCAAAAGAGAACGAAGGTAATTGAAGGAAAAGAATAATAAAAATGATTAATATTACTGGAAAAACTCAACACATCTTTCATATGTTTTCTAAAATAAATATAAAACACATATATAAATGGTGAATATATAGAAATATTAATTAAACATCTAAAAAATACTATATAAGGTGATGAATTAAAAAAAATATTGGAAACAATTATAGATACAGATGAAAAAAAGGATGAAATACCCCATATTCCAAAGAACACAAATATTTTTTTGTAGTATTCTTCTTTAAAAAGAAATATAATAGCAAAAATAGGTATGCAACCTAATAAATAGGCTACAAGCCAATTCATACCCCCCCCTGCAGATATAATGATAAATAAACCATAGGATAGGATTATACTAATACCATAATTAATTATATTTGTAATTTTAGATTTATAAGTTGTCAAAATCATGTATGTAAAAATAATATTTAGAATAAGAGAAGTTACATGAGGCATTAAAGCTAAAAGTATATTCATAATCATCATTACTCCTTAACCAAAACTGCATTCTAATAATGTTATTTATGGATTTTAAAATAAGTATTGTAATTTTAAAATAATTGCCTGTTTTTGGATACCTATTCAGCACATATCATAATAGAAACCCTAAATTTATTATCCAAATAAGTAATATTCATATTCCCATTATAATTATTTACAATGGACCTTACATTTTTAAGACCTATTCCATGGTTTTGTCCATCATTTTTAGTAGTAATTATCTTATTATTTTCTATATTAATAACCCCATTAAAACTATTTTCAATATCAATAAGTAAATTATTTCCAATCATAGATGTTTTAACGATAATATATCTATTATAAGGATCTACAACCATAGTACATGCCTCTATAGAATTTTCGAGGCAGTTACCCAATATTATGCATAAATCATAGCTATCAATAGCTATATTCTCAGGTATATTAATTTCAGTTGAAATAAGTATGTCAGTTGCTTTTGAAATACGTATATATCTTTGGATTACTGCATCTACAACAGGGTGCATAGACAATCTATCTATTAAAATTTCCTTATCTACAAACATCAATCTTGACATGTATTTTTCAAGAGTATCATAATCTTTATTAGCAGTTAATGTAGAAATAGTATTTAAATGATGGTGAATATCATGTTTATGGGCCTTAGATTTTTCTATGTCATCATTAAGTAGTTTGTAATATTCCTTTTGCATTTCATATTGTTTACTGGCAGCATCAAGTCTTATTTCAAGTAAATCTTTATTATAGGTATGATATATTGAGGAAAATATTAAATAATATAACGAGAGTATTATAAAAAACATAATAGTCATGAGAATAAAATCAAAAAATGTATTATGTTCTTTTGTTGGACCGAAAATCGCACAGAAAAGAATAAATGCAATAAAAGGAACAGTATAATAAAAATAATTTATTTTACTAGAAAGATTCAATATCTTTTTCATAGGCTTTCTAAGGTAAAAATAAAATATGCATAAAAATGATATGTACATAGAAATATCAACCAAACTTCTAAAAAACACCACATTATGTGATGGATTTGAAAATATAATATAAGGTGAAACCTTAAAAAAAATGTTAGATATGCTTATAGCTGCTGATGAAAAAAAGGAGGATATACTCCATATTCCCAATGATACAAATATTATTTTATAGTATTCTTCTTTAAAAAGAAATATATCACATACAATTGCTGTGCAACCTAATAGATAGCCTACAAACAAATTCATAAATCCCATTCTGGTTATGATAACAAATAATCCAAATGATAATATAATATTAGTTACCCAAGTAAGTATATTTGTGATTTTAGATCTATAAGTTGTCAAAATCATGTATATAAATACAAGATCTAGAAGATAAGAAGCTAGCAATGGGATTAAACCAAATAGTGAATTCATAAGCATCAGTTCTCCTTTATTAATAAAAACTTCATTTTAAGAATGTTTATACATGGATATTACAATATATTCATTAATTTTACAATAAATACATGAATATTACAATATTTATATAGTAATTTTATATTAAATATTATACAATTTAACTGAGAGTAAGTATAAATCTATTTTAAAAAAAAGCAGGTGATTAATATGTTAAATATTGTGGTTTGTGATGATAATCTAAGGGAAACTGAAGTTTTAATTTGCATGATTAAGGAACATATGAGAAAGCAGTCTACAACTTATAAAGTCACCAGCTTTATTGATGGGGACGATTTAATAGAATATATAAGTAACTCAAAGAATAGTATGAATATGGATATAGTATTTTTAGATATTTATATGGAGTTTTCTAATGGCATTGAGACTGCAAAAAAACTTAGAGATTATGATAAAGAGTGTAGAATTATTTTCATAACTTCATCTAAGGAACACGCTATTGACAGTTATGAGGTCCAAGCTTTTAATTATTTATTAAAACCAGTTGATAAACATAAATTATATGATGTTTTGTCGCAAGCAATTGAAAGTATAAATAAAGATAATAATAATTATGTGGTTATTAAAAATAAGCAAGGAAATTTTAAAATCAAATTTAGTGATATTATATTTTTAGAAAGTGAAAAAAGGCGTGTTCATTTACATATGAAGAATAATAGCACTTTATCTTTTTATGAAAAATTAGATGAAATTTGTCTTAAACTTACAGATGAAAGATTTATGAGGTGCCATAAGAGTTACTGTGTTAATATGGAAAATATTTTAAAGATGGAATGTAATATTTTTATTATGGAGAATAAAATTAAAATACCCATAAGCTATAATATCTCACAGATTAGACAACAACATTTTGACTATCTTCTAAAAAAAATGTAGAAATTTATACATTTAACAAGGGGATTATTACAATAGACATTTATTCTTTTGGTTTTATGATAACATCCTTATATAGCACATTGATTGAGATAATCAATAGAATCTATCTATCAAGGAGGATGTTAAATGCTTGTACTAGGAATAAAAACAGGTGAAAAAATTACATTTAATGATGATATTATAATCAATTTTATAAAAGTTAAGGACCACACCATCAGAATATCTATTGCTGCCCCCAAAAATGTTGTAATCCTAAGAGATGGTGTTGTAAATAAAGATATTGAAAATAAAATTTTAGTATAGTAATGAAACCACCGATTAAAAAATAATTATTCGGTGGTTTTTTATTAAGCTTTGGATTATTCTATTTTAAATTTTTATCACAGTCAGGAGCAGGAGGAATACTTTGTACGAAGTTGAAAACATTATTTGGGTCATATTTCGCTTTAATTTTCTGAAGCCTGGCGAAATTATCGCCGTAATATTCCTGACCGTAGTTTTTTATATTTAAATCAGGTACATTGACATATGAGCCTATTACATAGGGTTGCAGTTGTATGCGAGTTTGTTCCACAAGTTTAATATTCTTTTGCGTTTCACATTCTTCTGTCCATGAGGCATCCCATTCTATATAATAATTAGTATTGCGCCAGAAAAATGCTGTATCTTTGGGAGAGATTCGGTTCATTTCNCCTCCAGAGTTAAGGAAAAAGAAATTTGATTCACTACCTGTTGCTTTTGTAAGGAAATATCTGATTGCTTTAATTCCTTCTGTGGGAATGTTTTGCTGTACCCAGGCTGATGACCACGTAGTATTCTGCGTATCGGCTAGTGGTTCATTCGGAGCCCAGAATTCTATTGCCTGTGGGAGTGTAACCTCATCAATAAATACCTTTAAAGGAGATCCAACATCTGATAAAGGTAATATATATTTTTCCAGTTCTGCTTTGGGGCCGAGGAATATTCCCTGCGAACGAAGCATACCATTTGTTTTCGTACCTATCTCCAATATTGTGCCCAGTCTTTCATCAACGGATGGAGACCATCTTTGCCATACATCTATAACTTCATCCAATTGTTCCCACGGCCAGANTATTTCAAATATTCCAACTTGAAAAGGAGCAGGACGTACTTTAAAGGTATATGAGGTTATGATACCGAAGTTACCTCCTCCGCCTCCGCGAATGGCCCATAACAAGTCCGAATTTTCGTTTTCACTGACACGTAAAATATCACCATTGGCATCGACTATGGTGGCAGAGATAATATTGTCGGAAATCACTCCGGTTGTGCGCTGGACAACCGTAATTCCTCCACCAGTACTTATTCCGCCTATACCAACAGTGGAACTGTCTCCAAAAGGAGCCAAGATGCCTTCCTGAGCTAGCATCTTCACAAGAGGACCTACACGCATTCCTGCTTGAACGGTTGCAATTCCCTGCTCCTTATTCAACGTGACTTTTCTCATTAGACCTGTATCTATTACGATGCCACCATTTGTCTGGGAAAAATCTTTTGCCAGAGCATGCCTGCCACTTCGTATTCGAATGGGTACATTATTTTCGCGAGCCCATTTGACGGCATTTGCCACATCTTCCTTTTGCTGTGCAAAAACAAATACTATGGGAAATGAGTTAGTAAAAGGGTTCCAGTTTTTGCGAGCCTGATGGTACCCTGGATCATTGGGGTATATTACCGTTCCGGTTAATTCTATTTTTTGTTTCATTCAATCACCCTCTATTATTAAATTAGTTATATATAAAGCTCGCTATATAATATGAGCTTTTATTGAATTAGTGTATATTTTTCANCTGATTTCTAACTCGTAGATTTTCCTGCACTTTTCCCATATAAGTTAGATAGGTTTAGAATGTTATCAGATTATGAAGCATAAAGTGTATCCAGTAATTCTGCCACCTCTNGTAATAGATGGAATTTATAGCGTATAATNTAGAGAGTAAGTAAATAAANGAAATTATTTTTAATATTTATGGGGGATGTTCTTACAAAGTTTATAAATGAATTGTACAGGGGGGTATAACAATGGCTACTAAAATTTGTATTATGGGTGGGGGAAATGGCGCATTTGCTGCTGCTGCAGACTTAAGTCTTAGAGGTTTTCAGATTACGATTTATGTGAATGAAAGTCATAAATCTAGTATTGAGGATATAATGAAAACTGGGATCATTCATGTTGTTGGTGTGGGTCCTGTAGGTGATGCTAAAATACATAAAGTGACTTGTGATTTGGCTGATGCACTTAGTGATGTGGATATAATCATGCCTATTTTGCCTGCTAACGCACAAGAGAATATGGCAAAATCTCTGCTTCCATATATAAAATCAGGAGATAAAATTGTTCTTACACCTGGTAGTACTGGTGGTGCTCTTATTTTTGCAAAAGTACTCCATGACAACGGCAAAATAGATGGTGTGAAGATTGCAGAGATGCATACACTTCCTTATGCTACAAGAAAGATAAACAGCTGTACTATCGATATTTTACTTATGTGCAAGATGATGTTTTTTGCTGCATTTCCAGCAAAACATAATCAAGAAATGTATGATATTGTTAAAGAAATGTATCCTTTAATTGAACTAGTAGCAGACGTTTTAGAAACTGGTTTGAATAATGGAAATGCTGTGAGCCATCCAGCTCCTGTGATTTTAAATGCGGGCAAGATTGAATATTATGGAAAACATTATCATTATAGGGAAGGAATCACTCCTTCAGTTGCAAAGGTTAATGAAAAGATTGATGAGGAACGTCTGGAAATTTCAAAAGTATTTGGATATAAAGCTATAAATGCAAGAGAACGTCTTTACAGGATGGGATATTGTCCAATGAAGGAGACCTTATNTGAGAGTTATCAGGCAAGTACTACAGTGTTTCTCCNTATAGAAGGGCCTAATGATTTAAATGGTAGATATCTGACTGAGGATGTACCATGTTCCCTAGTTGCTATGGTGGAAGTTGCCAGATTGGCTGGAGTTTCGACTCCGGTCATGGATTCTGTGGTAATTCTAGCATCCACGCTTAAAAGTGAGAACTATTTAGAATCAGGTAGAACCCTAGAAAAAATGGGATTAAACGGTATGACTATTGATGAAATCAAAGATTTACTGCAAAATGGCTATAGATAACACAGGCTTTTTTAAGGAAAATTACTTCTATAAAAAAAGCAGAGTTGGTGCTTAGAACATCAACTCTGCTTTTATAATTACTTTTATTGCACGAAGATAATGTATTGTCTTTATCTGCGACAATGGTTACAATCTTACAGTCTATTACAACTAGGATCACTCCAAGGTTCACACCAAGGATCACTGCAATTATTAAAGTCATTGTTATAACGATTATTGTTACAACAATGATTGTTACAACAATTATTATCGTCAAATAGTAATAATAATAGTATCCACCAACAACACATGCATATTTCACCTCTCTTAAGGAAAAAAGATTTATTTTAATTTTTTCTTAAGTTTGTCCCATTAATACCCTCATCTGTTAGTTATATAGTATTATGCATATTATATAAATGTTACAAATAATAATAAGCTCNGAATTTAACACTTTGTGTTGCTATTAGCTATCAATGTGACTAGTTATTAAACACTTACGTTAAATTAAGATTTAAAATACAACTGTTGAATTTGACTAACAATTTCATCCGTTTGGCTTGTAATTTGAGAAATAGAATAGCCTATAAATAATGGAGATGTAATAAATCTAGGTATAATCTTACAAATTATATTATCTTTCCAATCATAGAAAAAAAGATTAAAACTATTACATTTTACATAAAAATCATTTAATATATAACTCACAACTTTCTGTATATTATCAGCCATTATATCTAAATTATTACTGTTATTTATTATAATATTAAATTCAGTAAAATCCATTTTGGGTTTGGTTGAAAGATTAAGAACGCAACCATCCGATTCATTAATTATTATTCCCTCAAAAAACTCATCCTTTAAAAATTCTTTATAATCTATAAATTTTAGTCCGACAATCTGCATATGTGAATGATTAATAGTCCCACCTGAATAAGGACCATGATTTTTATAAAACATTACAGATTTAAAATCACCGGTTTTCTCCATATTCAACCAATGATTAACTCCAAATTTTAATAGGTTTCTCATATATTCCTTATCGTACATTGTAATATCAACATCGCAACTACTTGTTTCTATTAACACTGTTTGAAGTGTATTCTCCAATGTAGGATATTTGTTTTTAACTAAAATGAATGGTCCTTCTTCAGCTATAATTCCTATTAAACCTTCTCTATTACAAAATGGACATGGAGTCTTCTTGTCTTTAATGCTGTTTGGTTTATTTTTACTTATATTGAATAAAAACTTTAAATGTCTGTTAGAATTCATTTAATTCACCTACTCTAATTTATTATATGTGTTTTATTGTAAATCTCTACTTTTTTCACTTGACTCCATCCTGTAAGGAAAGTATACCAAATAACACAAAGAATATACACTTCTATGANTGTATTGCATAGTATAATGTGGATAATATAGGTTAATAATATAAAAAGCCAAAAAAATATTATATTATAAATTGATGTATACTTGGGGGTCGATTCGTAAGTGTTAGATATGTGGATGTGTGTAAGGAACATAAGGGGTGCTAAAGAAGGTGAATTATTTTCAAGTTATGGAGAAATATTTCGAGTGATTGATAAAACCATATTAACTAGAATGGATAAAAAAATAAAACTATCTATTAATAAAGAAGAAATAAATAGTTCTTTTAGAAAAATAGAAAATAGCTATTTAGTTTATGGAGCATGGAATACCAAAGGTTGTATTAATTTTTTAAGAAAGTTACTTAACTTGAAGGTACAAAAAAAAATAGGGTATAGTAGAGTTAATCTAGATATTTTTGATAATATTACTCTTCATAGAATTTATACAGAATTATTATTATACATCTATAAAGTAAGGTCAGAAGAACTCCTTATACAATTTTCTACAATAATAAAATATCAATTAGAGTCATTAAACATGATTTATGAGAATAAAGATTTAATTAATTTCGATGAAGAGTTAGAGCAAACAATAGTACAGTTTAGAAAGATATATGAGTTCTGCAATTCCATAGAATCGAGAGTTAAATCAATTGTATCAGATCATCGAGATGAAATAATAAAACAACTAATGGAAAAAAGAAAAGAAATAAATAAGCTAAATATATTGATGTTAGATGAAATTAGTAAATAAATAAAATAAATTTAAGCCTGACTCTGAGAACTTTTACTCGGGGTTTTTATTTTATTGTGGAGCCGTATTTATTAAATGTAAGTAATATAATTAGTCGAAACGAAGTTTACTGCGTTTCATATTTATATGTGTTTGCTATATAAGTAAATCATTTATTAAACTTTAAAATATATGTTATGTTAAACAAATAAAGAGGGCAACATATGTTAAACTAATAAGACTAACAAAACTTAAAAGGAAGAAGAGTGGTGTATAAAAATGGGATTTATTAATGGCATATTTAATAAAAAAACTCAAAATGTAATAAATGATTACAAAAATAAACTTCCGGAGGATATAAAATACATCGATTCATATATAGATATACTCAAATTAGAATTAGTGAAGAATAATATAACGACTGTTGAATTATTTTATTCGTTTGATGGTAGAGAATTATTTGATAAGATTAAGAAGGAAAATTCATCTAAGAATATTTTAGTTTTATACAAAGGAAATATTGACAATCTAATTGCAAAAAAAGGATATATTAATGTATATCACTCAAAACAGGGCATTTACTCTTTAGTTGTTTTTCAACATCAATTTATATATGAAGAATTATTTGGGGTTGAATTATGGAATGATGGAAGTTCAACACCTCAGAAAATACACACATTTAACTGTTACATGTCAGAAAAAATTAATTATTTCGCAGGCATGAATTGTGAAGTTATGGGTATAGGTGTAGGAAATATCAACAAGAAACAGTATGAAAATTTGATGGAAGATTATCACAAGACGGTTAAAACACCAAAAAATAAAACAATTCCAGGTAAAGTAGCAATATATACAGGCATTGCAACTACAATTGGGGCTGGATTGGTTATAGGTTTAAAAATATGGTCAAAAAAAGGTAAAAAATAATACNGTAAATTATATATTTAATAAAAAAATCACGCTTAAACTAGCGTGATTTTTTGTATNAAATTTAAATTATTTTATTACTTTTATATTTAAGCAATATGCAAATTTGACAAGCGGAAAGCCCATTCGGATTACATGTATGGAGATATAATAAGGTAATAGTTTATTATAATAGTATATTGGTATATAATATTATATTGTGTTGATACAAAGGTAACTACTTGAAATAAGGAGGTATTAGATATATGAATTTTTATTTCGCACCTATGGAAGGGGTGACTGGGTACATTTATAGAAATGCCCATAATGCTTTTTTCAATAATATAGATAAATACTTTTCACCTTTTATTGTTGCAAATCAAAGTGAAAGTTT
>JGI24143J45723_1000824_pt1 | contig 15599 bp, 16 predicted proteins | sample BarGraIncu00432A_FD_45723 | JGI IMG/M metagenome (IMG submission 45723) | reverse complement strand
AGGCGGGCGAACTCGCCGCGGGCGCCGACGTCTACGTCACCCTGGAGCCCTGCGCTCACTTCGGCAAGACGCCGCCCTGCGCGCGCGCACTGGTCGCGGCCCGGGTGGCGCGGGTCTTCGTCGCCATCGTCGACCCCAACCCGCTGGTGGCGGGGAAGGGGATAGCGATCCTCAGGGAAGCCGGGATCGAGGTGCAGGTAGGCCTTCTGGAGGGACCGGCCCGTGAACTGAACCTCCCTTTCATCAAGTGGATCCAGACCGGCCGCCCCTTCGTGATACTAAAAAGCGCCCTCACCATGGACGGCAAGAGCGCCACAGCGGGAGGCGACTCGCGCTGGATCACCGGAGACCGCTCGCGGCGCGAGGTGCACCGGCTGCGCGGGGTGCTGGACGGCATCATGGTCGGGGTGGGAACCGTTTTAAAGGACGATCCGCTTTTGACCTGCCGGGTGCCGGGCGGCAAGGACCCGGTCCGGATCGTGGTCGATTCGACCCTCAGGATCCCCTTGCACGCGGCGATTTTCAACCCGCACTCGGCGGCCCGGACCATCGTTGCCACCTGCAGCAGCGACGCGGACCGCCTGGCGGCAGTCGTCTCCCGCGGCGGCGAGATCCTGCGCTGTGCCGAGCTTGATGGCCGGGTCGATTTGAACGACCTGTTCCGGCAACTCGGGGGGCTCGGGATGCAATCCATCCTCCTCGAGGGAGGCAGTCACCTGGCTGGCGCGGCACTGCGAGCGGGATTCATCGACAGGTGCCTGATCTTCCTGGCCCCCAAACTGGTGGGTGGCGCCGGCATGGGACTCTTCGCCGGCGAGGGGGTCGCGCTGATGGGGGACGCCCTGCGGCTGGAAGGGATGACCGTGAAGCGGATCGGCGCCGACCTCCTGGTGCAGGGGACGCCGGTGGCAAATGCAGGATAAAATGCAGGGACTGGGGACTAGGGACTAGGAAGTACAGGGCGGGTAACAGGACTTTCAGCTTTCACTAGCCCCTAGCCCCCAGCCCCCAGCCCCTAGTCCCTGCCTCATAAGGGGTTCACATGTTCACAGGTCTCATTGAAACGGTTGGCGAGTTGCTGAGCATCGAAAGAAAGGGCGCCTCGGGGAGCCTGACGCTGAAGACTGATCTCCCCGCCGGCGAGATCGCCATCGGCGCCTCCATCGCGGTGAACGGCGCCTGCCTCACCGTGGTGCGCAAGGGAGGGGGCACGCTCACCTTCGACGTCTCGCCGGAAACCATCGACCGGACCGCCTTCAGAGGTCTGAAGGGGGGAGCGCTTCTCAACCTGGAGCGGGCCATGCGCCTTTCCGACCGCCTGGACGGGCACCTGGTCTCCGGCCACGTCGACTGCGTCGCCACCGTCAGCGAGCGGCGCGAGAGCTCGGGCAACATCGTATTCTCTTTCCGGTTCCCCGCAGCTTTTGCCAAATACATCGCGGCGAAGGGATCGGTGGCGATCGACGGGATCAGCCTGACGGTGAACACGGTGGGGAGTGACAGCTTCTCCGTCAATGTAATACCGCACACCGCAGCCAAGACTACTTTGATAAACAGGCGCGTGGGTGATGAGGTAAATATCGAAACCGATCTCATCTGCCGTTATCTGGAGCGCTTACTGGCTGGCAGAGAGACCAAAGAAGGCGGGGTGTCATTGGAACTACTTGCCAAAAACGGCTGGATGTGACATAAATTCTCATTTGCATCAAGGGTTACGAGGGGTCTAAGGATATGTCTGTAGCAAGCATAGAGGAAGCCATCGAGGAGATCAAAGCCGGCAGGATGGTGATCCTCGTGGATGATGAAGACCGGGAAAACGAGGGAGACCTCACCATGGCAGCACAGTGCGTGACGCCCGAGGCTATCAACTTCATGGCGCGCTTCGGCCGCGGGCTGATCTGCCTCACCATGACGACCGAGCGCTGCGACCGGCTCGACCTGCCGCCCATGGTGCAGAACAATAACTCATCCTTCGGTACCGCGTTCACCGTCTCCATCGAAGCGAAAAAGGGAGTCACCACCGGCATCTCCGCGGCCGACCGCTCTCACACCATATTGACTGCGGTGGCGCCCAATGCGGTGGCCCACGACCTGGCCCGCCCGGGACACATCTTCCCGCTGCGTGCCAAAAACGGCGGCGTCCTGGTGCGCGCCGGCCAGACCGAGGGCTCCGTCGACCTGGCGCGCCTTGCAGGCCTGGAGCCCGCAGGCGTCATCTGCGAGATCATGAACGAGGACGGCACCATGTCCCGCATGCCCGAGCTGAAGAAATTCGCCAAGGAGCACGGCATCAAGGTCTGCACCATAGCGGACCTGGTCGCTTACCGGCTGAAGCACGAAACCCTGGTACGCAGGTCCGTCGAGGTGGCGCTCCCCAGCCAGTTCGGAGACTTCCGGGCCGTCGCCTTCGAAAACGACATCGACCATCTGGAGCATCTGGCCCTGGTGAAAGGGGACATCCGCGGCGACCAGCCGGTCCTGGTGCGGGTGCACTCCGAATGCCTGACCGGCGACGTCTTCGGAAGCGTGCGCTGCGATTGCGCCGACCAGCTGCACAGCGCCATGGAGCAGATCGAGAAAGACGGCACCGGCGTCATCCTGTACATGCGCCAGGAAGGGCGCGGGATCGGCCTCACCAACAAGCTGAAGGCCTATGCGTTGCAGGATCAGGGGCAGGACACCGTAGAGGCGAACCTGGCGCTCGGTTTCAAGGCTGACCTGAGGGATTACGGCATCGGCGCGCAGATCCTGGTGAACCTCGGAGTGAAGAAAATCCGTCTCATGACCAACAACCCGAAGAAGCTGGTCGGTCTCCAGGGTTACGGTATTAACATCGTGGAGCGGGTACCCATCGAGATTGCCGCCTCCAAGAGCAACATGAAGTATCTCAAGACCAAACGCGACAAGATGGGGCACCTGCTGGAAAACATCTAAAAGTAACCTTAACCTGTGAGCGCAGCGAACCTCACACTCCCGGAGTGTTATATGCCAAAATTCGTCGAAGGAAAACTTAACGCCGAGGGGCTCAAGGTCGGCATCATCGTCGGCCGCTTCAACAGCTTCATCGGGGAGCGGCTCCTCGAGGGGGCCCTCGACGCGCTGCTGCGCCATGGCGCGGACGACTCCCAGATCACCGTAGCGCGGGTGCCGGGAGCTTTCGAAATCCCGCTCGCCGCCCAGAAAATGGCGCAAAGCCGCAAGTACGACGCGCTGATCTGCCTGGGCGCCGTGATCCGCGGTTCGACACCGCACTTCGACTACGTGGCCTCCGAGGTATCCAAGGGGATTGCCCACGTTTCGCTGCAGACCGGCGTGCCGGTAGCCTTCGGCGTTCTTACCGTCGACACCATCGAGCAGGCTATTGAGCGTGCCGGAACCAAGGCTGGAAACAAGGGGTTCGACGCGGCGATGACTGTCATCGAAATCGTGAACCTGTTTAAGGAGATAGATAATTGAGTGCACGTAGAGAAGGTCGGGAACTGGCGCTGCAGGCGCTTTACTCGAAGGACCTGGTCCCGCAGGACGCGAACTTTACCCTGAAGCGGATCATGGAAAGCTTCGGCGAAGGTGAGGAGCCTACCCTTGAGATCCACTCCAAGGCGTTCGCCTTCGCCTCCGAGCTGGTGAACGGCGTCATCGCCAACCTGACCGAGATAGACCGCCGCATCGCGGAGCAGTCGAAGCACTGGAGCATGTCGCGCATGGCGCGGGTGGATCTGAACATCCTGCGCCTTGCCGTCTTCGAGCTGCTCTATCGATCCGACATCCCGAAAAACGTCACCATGAACGAAGCGATCGAGGTGGCGAAAAAATTCGGTGCCGAGGATTCCGCCTCTTTTGTCAACGGAATCCTGGACGAGATCGCCTCCAGCATCACCGACAAGGAATAGGGAGCGGTAAAAACCGTTACGTCGTTGTGTCGTTGGTTCGTTTTTAGATTACCTGACGAGGGCGGAACTTTCGTAGATCGTGGAATTGTCTGGGGCATGCACTCAACGACTCGACTACGTAACGCTGTCCCGCATTTACATTGTGAGGGATTATGAAAGAGATCAAGATAGGCCTGCTCGGATTTGGTACCATCGGTGCCGGCGTAGTGAAGCTGCTGAAAGCGAACGGCTCTCTCATTGAAGAGAAGACCGGCGCACGGATCTCCCTCAAGGCAATCGCGGACCTGGACATCACGACGGACCGCGGCGTTGACGTGGAGGGGATTCATCTCACCAGGAATGCCGACGAGGTGTTGACCGACCCGGAGATCAATGTCGTCATCGAGCTGATCGGTGGCTACGAGCCGGCGCGCAGCTTCGCCCTCAAGGCGATCGCCCACGGCAAGCATCTGGTCACCGCCAACAAGGCGCTGCTAGCGGTCCACGGCGAGGAGATCTATGCTGCAGCCAGGGCGGCCGGAGTCGAGGTACTCTTCGAGGCGGCGGTGGGCGGCGGCATACCGGTGCTCTCCGCCATCAAGGGGAACATGGCTGCCAACCGCTTCTCCACCGTGCTCGGGATCGTGAACGGCACCTGCAACTATATCCTTACCCGCATGACCCAGGAAGGGGTGGACTTCGCCGACGTGCTGAAGAGCGCCCAGGAACTGGGGTACGCCGAAGCCGATCCGACCTTTGATATCGAGGGAGTCGACACAGCGCACAAGCTCTGCCTGCTTCTTTCGCTTTGTTTTGGGACCAGAGTCGACCTGAAGGACATCTATTCAGAGGGGATCAATTCCATCTCCTCGGAAGACGTCGATTTTGCCAAGTCGTTCGGCTACCGGATCAAGCTGTTGGCGATCGGGAAAAGGGACGGCGACCGTATCGAGGCGCGGGTGCACCCGACCATGATACCGATCGATTACCCGCTTGCCGACGTGCACGGGGTCTTCAACGCCATTCGGCTCACCGGCGATTTCATCGGTCCCGTCATGTTCTACGGCAGGGGCGCCGGGATGGATGCGACGGCGAGCGCTGTGATCGGCGACGTAGTGGACCTCTGTCGCAACCTGGAAGCCGGGATTTCGCGCCGCTGCGCGCCGCTTGGTTATCTGGACCAGAATGTGGCGCTGCTTCCCATCAAGCCGATCGGCGAGATCGTCACCAAGTACTACATCCGTTTCCAGGCGCTGGACCGTCCCGGAGTGCTGGCGCGCATCGCCGGAGCCCTCGGCGCGAGCGGGATCAGCATCGCGAGCATGGTGCAAAGCGCCCGGAGCGAGAGCGACACCGTGCCGATCGTGATCATGACGCACGAGGCGCGCGAGGCTGATGTGCGCCGCGCCCTGGCCGAGATCGACGGCTTCGACGTCATCCGCGAGAAAAGCAACTTCATACGGATCGAGGATAATTTGACCTAGAGTGGGAAGGGGGGCGCGAGCCCCCTTTTCTTTCCTCGGAACAAGACAAAAAGAGACGGGCGGGGAATTTCCCACGCCCGTCTCTTTCATTTGTCTGCTTTGATCTGGAGAGTGGCTCTCTCCCCTAGGCTATATGGTGCCTGATTCTCGTTTAAGCTATAAATTCCAGGAGAATTGCGGATGCGCCCCGCCGCTTCAAGGCAGCATTGTCTGGTTTGCCACTTGCACAAGTGATGCGGATCAGCAGGTGGGCACTTATCCCGTAGGGGCGAACCTTGTGTTCGCCCGGTTTTCGCAGCCCGCTACGCCTCAACTGATTCAAAGGCGGGCGAATACAAGATTCGCCCCTACGTTACAATCTCTGAATAGGTTTGATCAGCCTCATCCCCGGCCAGTCTCTCCCCTTGAAGGGGAGGGTGAGTTCCCCCGAGCTTACAACCCCGCCTGCTTCTCATAACCCTCGACGATCGCCCGGTAGTGCGCCTCGATCCCCTCGGTTCCCTTCTCCTCGGCCTTCCGGTAACCCTCCAGTATCGCGTCGCGCTTTTCCTCGGGGAGCACCCGCTCCGCCAGCGGATACAGGATCTCATCCTCCTTTGAGATATGCTCCCTCAAAAGCTCTAGGTAACCCCGTGCATTGGACACGATGGCATCGGTCTGGTCCGCCTCTCCGCCCAGCGCCCTGGTGGCAGCCTCCTCCATGCCGCGCACGAAAGCGCGTCCCAGATCGTGCTCCATGAGCATCGCGGCAACCGGACTGTTAGCCCGCGGCATGCCGTTTTCGACCAGCGCCTCGAAGAGCACATCCTCCTCCTTGGCGTGGTGGAAACGGTCGGCGAAGTTCCTGATGAAATCGACGCCGTCCAGGTAAAAGCGGTAATCGCTGAACGATCCCTGCTCGGTCAGAAGCGCGTTTCTTTCCAGTAGCGCCAGCATTCTCAGTATCAGCTGGTGCTCGTCCTTGAGCTTCTGAGTGACATCCCGCTTCATAGCTAGCTCCTTCTTTCGCCGTTGATGCCGATGGTCGCCGTCTCCAGCGGGATGTCCTTGTCGGAAAGCTCCAGGGCCTGGCGCACCATGACGTCGAGGCCGCGGCAGCAGGGGACTTCCATGATCGCGACGGTGATGCTCTTCACGTTGTTTTGCCGAAAGATCGTCGCCAGCTTTTCCACGTAGGGGGCCGTGTCGTCCAGTTTCGGACAGGCAATCGCGACAGCCTTACTTTTCAAAAGGTCGCTGTGAAAGCTTCCCAGCGCGAAGGCCACGCAGTCCGCCGCGATCAGGATATCGCTGTCCTGGAACCAGGGGGCGCTAGGCGGGACCAGGTGCAGCTGAATCGGCCACTGCCTCAATTCGCTCGTTGCCTTCTCGGTGCCGGCAACCTCTGTTGTAGCAGTGCGCTCGATAACTCTTGCTGCGCTCCCGGGGCAACCGCATGCTGAATTCGCCATTTTGAATCTCCTTTTATCTGTTATTTGAGGTTAGAGTAATTGTGAAAGATGGTCACGAACTTCAGTCCGATTAGCTTTTATTCTGATCCAGATGCTGATTGATTTCCTGCTCAATGGCGGCCTCGTTCTCCTTAGTGAGGCCGTGGATTGAGACGATATCCTTCAGTAAGCAGATTCCGACCTTGCAAGTGACGCAGCCGATCTCGTAACGGTTCAGTATTTCACCTATCTCCGGGTACTTCGTCATCACGTCCTGAATTGCTGTATCGCCCAAGCCATTTTTGAATTCCATTGTTTCCTCCTGTGTGCTTCGTTGAACTGAAGATAACTCAGTCGAGGGAATATGTTTATGACGTGAGTCAAAATTCTTTGATTGTTCAATTACCTATAAAAAACCGAAACTCCTGGGATCTATTGACCTTCAGACGTAATTGCGTAAACTGTTGACTGGAATGGGCAACTTTTTTTGTCGAGGTGGCTGCCGATGGAACCGGAACCGGAACTAAGAACGCAGATAGCTGAGTTGGAGCGCTCCTTGCCGCCGCTGGCGCCGGAGCAGTCCCGGCTCCTGGAGCAGGCCGCACGGGAACTCGCCCTCTCGGGGATTTCCGAACAGGCCTTAAAGAGTGGGGCGCAGGCGCCGGACTTCACCCTCCCCAACGCAGTGGGAAGGCCGATTGCTCTCGATGTCGCCCTGAAAAGCGGCCCGGTTGTCGTCACCTTCTACCGCGGCATCTGGTGCCCCTACTGCAGCCTGCAGCTCAGGGCCTACCAGAAGATCCTCCCCGAAATCCTCCGGCTGGGCGCCTCCCTGATGGCGGTCTCTCCGCAGAACCCCGACAAGTCGCAGGCTACGCTGTTGAAGAATTTTCTGCAATACGAGGTGCTGAGCGATCGGGGCAACGCCGTGTCGCGGCAGTTTGGACTGGTTTACCAGGTTCCCGAGTGGGTGCGTTCCCTCTACCTCTCCTTTGGCAGCAACCTGCCCGAGTTCAACGGCGACAGCAGCTGGGAGCTCCCGATACCAGGCACCTTCGTCATCGGAAGCGAGCGGCGCATCCTGCTTGCCTACGCGGACAGCGATCCGCGCAACCGTCTGGAGCCGGCCGCAATCCTGGAGGCGCTTGAAACCGTCGCGGAAAGGAAAACACCATGACCAGAATAGCTATCCTCACCGGAGGCGGCGACTGTCCGGGCCTCAACGCGGTCATCAGGGGAGTCGTGCGCGCCGCGGTCGGCCGCGGCTGGGAGGTGGTCGGCATCGAGGACGGCTTCGACGGCTTTCTGCACCCGGAGAAATGCCGGGTCATCGGGCTCGAAGAGGTGCGCGGCATCCTGCCGCGCGGCGGCACCATCCTCGGAACCACCAACCGGGGGAGCCCCTTCGCCTTTCCGATCCTGCGCGAGGGGAAGGTGGAACTGATCGACGTCTCGGACGAGGTGATCTCAAGGATCGACCTGCTCGGCATCTCGGGGCTGATCGTGGTCGGCGGGGATGGCACCCTGAAAATCGCCCTCGAACTGATGCGGCGCGGGGTCCCGATCGTGGGAGTCCCCAAGACCATCGACAACGATCTCCTGGAGACCGACGTCACCTTCGGCTACAACACGGCGCTGGAGACCGCGACCGACGCCCTGGACAAGCTTCACTCCACGGCGGAAAGCCACCACCGGGTCATGGTGCTGGAGGTCATGGGGCGCTATGCCGGCTGGATCGCCCTGGAGTCGGGGATCGCCGGAGGGGCGGACGTCATCCTGATCCCCGAGATCCCCTATGACATCGAGCGGGTCGCCGCCGCGATCGTCGAGCGCGGACGGCGCGGCGGCCGCTTCAGCCTGATCGTCGCGGCCGAGGGGGCCTACCCGAAAGGGGGAGACCGCGTCGTGCTGCAGGCCGCCGGCGGGAAATGCGTCGTGGAGCGCCTGGGCGGGGTGGGCGAGAAGATCTCCCGCGAACTGGGCAGCGTCCTGGAGATGGAGATCCGCGTCACGGTACTCGGCCACCTGCAGCGCGGCGGTTCCCCCTCGACCTTCGACCGCTGCCTCGGCTCGCGCTTCGGGGTGCAGGCGGTGGAACTGATCGAGGCCGGAGCCTTCGGGGAGATGGCCTGCCTGAAAGGAAGGAAGATCACCTCGGTCCCTATCGAGGCAGCGGTCAAGAACCTGAACCTGATCGACCCGGCGGGAGAGATGGTGCGCCACGCCGAGGCACTCGGGATAATGCTCGGTCGCTAATGATACAGTTGACTTATGCCAACCTCTGGCTTAGACTGCAAAAAATTCCCTAAACGGCCGCTTAAAGCCGCGCCAGGGGTGCAAAGAGGTGGCTTAAGTATGAAAAACCCTATCGCCGGAGCCTCACGGAGCCAGCAGTACGCTCTGCTCGGCTTTTTACTCGGCATTGCGGCCCCGGTCGGTTGGACCGTGCTGCGCCTGATACTTTTCTCCGATCCCGCGCTTCCGCTCTCCGCACAGATCTTCTCGGACATGTCCCAGAGCACTCAGTCGATGCTGCTTTACGCCTACATGGGCGGCGGCACCGCCTGCGTCCTCGGCGTCTTCGGCTACTTCATCGGCGGCGCCGCCGACGAGTTGCACCGCAAGGGTGGCGAACTCGACCTGCTGGTTCATGAGGTCAATTCGCAAAAGAAGCTGTTCGAGAACCGCTACAAGGTTCTGGACAACAACATAAAGAATTTCCACAAGATAGGCTCCAAAATTCAGAAGTGCGTGCGCAAGGACGACGTGCTCGCGCTCTGCGTCGAGGGACTGCATGAGGTGCTGGGCTACGAGCGGGTGAACGTCCTGGTGGCGGACCCCGAGCGCAAGCTGCTCTCCTTCGCCGTGACGGCGGGGAACGAGTCGCCGGTCGGCGCCGACGTCACTCTGCCGCTGGACGCCCGCTCCGGCGTCATCTACAAGTGCTTCCGGGAAAAGCAGGTCTACTTCATCGAGGACATTACCAAGTACCCCTCCGACTACCTGCTGCAGCCCCCTTTCGACATGATCCAGCCGCTGCGCTCGAACTGCTTTATCCTCTGCCCCATCGTCCTTAAAGGGGAGACCATCGGGATCTTCGGCCTGGACAACAAGAAAAGCCACCGCGCGCTCAACGATACCGATGTCGACACCATACGGCTCTTCGCCGACCAGGCAGCGGCGGCCTTCATGCGCATCAGCCTGCTGCAGTCGATCGACCAGCTCACCCTGGAGCTCGGCAAGACCTTCTCGGAACTGCTGAAAAACCGGGACAGCTATTCCCGCAATCTGTTCCGCCTGAAAAGCGCCGCCGACTCCCTGGCAAGCGGTGCCTTAAAGATCGACACCACCGCCCACGGCGTCATGGAGTCGGTCGACGAGGCGAGCGCCGCCGCGGTCGAGATCTCCGTCGCCACGGACCAGATTACCCGCAACATGGACGCGCTCTCCGACTCGGTGTATAAGTCGGTTTCCGCCATGGATCAGATCTCCTCCACGCTGCGCCAGGTCGAGGCCAATACCGTACTCTCCCACGGGCTCTCCAGCCGGGTCAAGGAACAGGCCGAACTGAGCCGCGAGGTGGTGCGCGAGACCGAAGAGTCGCTCGACGCCATCCAGCGCTCCGTGGAACTCTCCTACGAAGGGATCAAGCGGCTCGGGGCGAACAGCGGCCGGATCGAGGGATTCGTCAGCGTCATCAACGACATCACCAAGAGGACCAACCTGCTGGCGCTGAACGCCTCCATCATCGCTGCCCAGGCCGGCGAGTACGGCAAGAGCTTCGGTGTCGTCGCCGACGAGATCAGGAACCTTTCCCTGCAGACCGGGCTCTCCACCGGCGAGATCACCGGCATCATCGACGAGATCATGACCGAGTCCCGCATCGCGGCCGACAACGTAATGGCGACCAAGGAACTGGTGAGAAAAGGTGTGAAACTCGGACAGCAGACCGGAGTCTCTTTGGGGAGCATCCTGGAGAGTTCCCGGGACGCCATGGAGATGACCCATCAGATCAAGCTCGCCTCCGAGGAGCAGTCCCACGCGGTCGTGCTGGTTGGTCAGGCGATTGAGGACGTCAGCGCCATGACCATGCAGATCTTCAAAGCCTCCAAGGAACAGGCCCAGGCGACCAAGAGCGTGGCGCGCTCCCTTGAGGAAGTCAAGGGGATGAGCCACGACATGGCGAGCTCGGCCGGAAGGCAGACCGTCGACGGCGCCGAGATCAGGGGGGCGGTGGAATCAGTTACTAAAATGGCCGAGGCGATCTTCGAAAGCATGGAACAGCGCCAGGAGGAAAGCGGCGCGGTGGTGAAGGAACTCGAGCAGATGAGGGCGAGCGCCGAGTAGAAAAAGGTGGACTTGTTCACCACGATTGTGCTAGGTTTCCAACCGTGTTCTGGCCCGCTATCCTCCAAGTGGAGCCGTAAAGAAACACGGTAGGAAAAGTACATACCGCCTGGATTCTGGAAACGAACCGGTACGGGAAGCAATAGCTGATGAACGGATGTGTGCCCGGTGCGCGCATGCGCCCAGTCAACAGCGTCTTCCTTTAAGGAGGCGTTTTTTTTTGCCGTAAACATGCGTGATCAGAGGCCGTCTCCTATATCCGCTGGGTGCCTTGAGGCATCCCCGGAGGGTGTCCTTGATGACTCTGAGTCCTTGAAGTCCCTTTTATCCTTATCGCAGGCAGACAGTCTCGGGGTTAACGAACCCCAGGAGCAGCTCATGCAGAAGAAGAAAACCGTGCTCGACTTTCAGAGAATGAAGGCGGCAGGGGAGCGGATCGCAGTACTTACCTGTTACGACTACCCGACCGCCGGCCTCCTGGACGGCTGCGGCATCGACATGATACTGGTCGGGGATTCGGTCGGCGTGGTCGTCGCCGGCTACGACAACACCCTTCCGGTCACCATGGAGGACATGATCTACCACACCCGTGCCGTCATGCGGGCGCGCCCGCAGGCTCTCGTGGTGGCCGACATGCCCTTTCTTTCCTACCAGACCGACCTCGCCGCCGCCAGGCTCAACGCCGGGCTTCTGATCAAGGACGGCGGCGCCGCCGCGGTGAAGCTGGAAGGAGGGGCGAACGTAGCGGGGACCATCCGGGCCATCTGCGACATGGACATCCCGGTGATGGCCCACATCGGGCTCACCCCGCAGTCGCTGCACCGCATGGGTGGTTTCCGGGTCCAGGGGAAGGGTGAGGAGCAGGCCGACAAGTTGCTGGCCGACGCAGTCGCCATAGAGCGGGCCGGTGCCTTCTGCGTCGTTTTGGAGGGTATCCCGCTGGCCCTGGCGGGAAGGATCACCGCCGAGCTCTCCATCCCGACCATCGGCATCGGAGCAGGGCCGCTTTGCGACGGCCAGGTGCTGGTGCTGCACGACATCCTGGGGCTTTGCACCAAGTATTCGCCGAAGTTCGTCAAGCGCTACGCGGAACTTGGCCCCATCATCTCCGACGCGGTCTCGAGTTACATCGCCGACGTCAAGGGCGGGACCTTTCCCGAGGAGAGGCACTCTTTCTCATGATACTGATACATTCCGTGGCAGAAATGCAGCAGTTCGCCCGGGAGCACCGCGGCAAGATCGCCCTGGTTCCCACCATGGGGTACCTGCACGAGGGGCACGCCTCCCTGATGCACGAGGCGAGGAAGCGCGCTCCCATAGTCGTCGTCAGCATATTCGTGAACCCGACCCAGTTCGGCGTGAACGAGGACCTAGACAGCTACCCGCGTGATCTGGAGCGCGACACCCGCGTGGCGCAGGGCGAGGGAGTCGACGTCATCTTCGCCCCGAGCGCCCGCGACATGTACCCGGAAGGGTACCAAAGCTATCTCGACGTCGAGGAGATCACCAAAGAGCTCTGCGGTGCGAGCCGGCCCGGCCATTTCCGCGGAGTGACCACCGTGGTCGCCAAACTCTTCAACATCGTTTCCCCTCGGCTCGCCCTGTTCGGGGAGAAAGATTTCCAGCAACTCGCGGTCATCCGGCGCATGGTACAGGATTTCAACATGGACCTGGAGATCGTCGGGATGCCGATCGTGCGCGAAAGCGACGGGCTGGCCCTGAGCTCCCGCAACAGCAAGCTGGATCCCGCGGAGCGTGCCAGCGCCCTTTGTCTCTCGCGAGCGCTGTCAGCCGCCCGGGATGCTTTTCAAGCCGGAGAGCGTTCAGTTAATGAACTGCGTCGCGCGGCGCTGGCACCGATCGAGGGCGAGAGCCTGGCTCAGCTCGATTACCTGGAATTCCGGGACCCGGACACCCTGGCCCCCTTGCAACAAGCCGACGGCAGGACGCTTTTGGCGCTCGCCGTGCGTATCGGCGCAGTACGGCTCATTGATAACTGCATTCTCGGGGAGGGATAAACGAATGGACAGAAAGATGCTGAAGAGCAAGATTCACCGGGTAACGGTTACCGGAGCTGACCTGCATTACGAGGGAAGCATCACCATAGACCTCGATTTGATGGAAGCCGCGGACATCATCCCCTACGAGGCCGTCAGCATCTGGGACGTGAACAACGGGAGCCGTTTGGAAACCTACGCCATCGAAGGCGAGCGTGGCTCCGGCGTCATCTGCCTCAATGGAGCGGCGGCCAGAATGGTGGCGCCCCAGGACCTGGTGATCATCGCGAGTTTCGTTGCCATGTCCGACGCCGAGGCGCTGGTGCACCAGCCGAAGCTGGTCTTCGTGGACGAAAAGAACCGGATGCTCGAGACCCGCAAGGAAATAGCGGGCCAGGGTGCCCTCAAAAGCGTGCACTGGAAGAACTGAAGAGGCGAGCCGCGACGGTTCAACCCTGCCGCTCTCAGAGTTGTTAATCGAGCAAGCTGTGATACAGTGGCGTAGTCCTTTTCACAACCTTCAGTTATCCAGGGGGCGCACCCATGCAGATATACACCGCTTCCTATGTACTGCCGATCTCATCCCCGCCGATTCCCGGAGGGGCGATCGCTGTCGAGAACGGCGTGATCACTGCGGTCGGTTCCGCTGCCGCGTTGCGCAAGTCAAGCGGCGCCAAGGTGACCGACCTGCCGGGCTACGTCATCGTCCCCGGCCTGGTAAACGCCCATACCCATCTTGAACTGACCCATTTCCCGGCCTGGAAGGTGCGCAAGGACCTGGATTACCTCCCGAAGACCTACGTTGAGTGGATCGGTCAGGTCATGAAAATCAGGCGCGCCCTGACGCCGGGCGAAGTGGAACTCTCAGTGCGGGAGGGGTTGCGTCTCTGCATCGAGTCCGGCACCACGGCGGTCGGGGAAATACTAAGCGACTTCACCCTGGCGCCGCTCTACGCAGCCTCGCCGATCACCGGGCGGCTTTTTCTGGAGGCCATTGGTCAGGATCCTGTGCTGAGCGATGCCCTGTTGGCAAGGCTGGAGGCTTCCCTTTTGGCCCTGCCCGACGGCGGACTACTTCCCGGCATTTCCCCGCACACCCCGCACACCGTGTCACAGCATCTTTTTCAGGGGATAGAGGCGATTTCCCGCAGACTCTCCGTGCCCAAAGCCGTACACCTTTCCGAGTCGCTGGAAGAAGTCGCTTTTATGTTCGACAGCAGCGGCCCCATCGCAGAAGTGATCTACCCGATGGTCCGTTGGGACGCGTATCTTCCCGCTCCGCTACACGCCACCTCCGCCAGCTATCTCGACGGCCTTGGCGTGCTGAACGCCAACACCCTGGCGGTCCACGCGGTCCACGTCACCCCCGCTGACGTAGCCTTGTTGAAGCAGCGCGGCGTGACAGTCGTTCTTTGTCCGCGAAGTAACGACGCGCTCAACGTGGGCCGCGCTCCGCACCACCTGCTGAAAAATGCCGGTATCCCGCTGGCGCTCGGCACCGATTCCCTCGCCAGCAACGATTCCCTTTCGCTTTGGGACGAGATGCGTTACCTGCAGAGTAGCGCGCCCGACGCCTTCAGCGCCGAAGAACTGCTTGCCATGGCGACCCTCGGAGGCGCTCGTGCGCTCGGCATCGAGGCGCAGGCCGGGTCCCTCCAGGCCGGAAGGCGAGCCGACTTCCTGATTTTTTCCGGATGCGACACCCTATCGGAAAAGGCGCTTTATCAAGGAATCCTGGAAAAGGGGAGGCTGGAGCAGGTCTATATCGCCGGTCGGTCCCTTCCCAGGCCGCCCGCACCGTCGTTTTAGCCCTGTCATTTTGAGGGGTAATCTGATAGGATCATACAACTATGGGTGAAAAGCTGATTTGCAATAACAAGAAGGCATTCCATGACTACTTCATCGAAGAGCGTTTCGAGGCAGGCATGGTGTTGCAGGGGACCGAAGTCAAGTCACTGCGCAACGGCAAGGCCAACCTGAACGATTCCTTTGCCATGATAAAGAACGGCGAAGCCTTCTTGCACAACTTTCACATACTTCCCTATGATTTTGGCAACAGAGAGAACCACGATTCCGACCGGATGCGTAAGCTTTTATTGCACAAGGCCGAGATCATAAAACTTTTCTCCAAGATAAGAGAGCAGGGATACGCCCTGATACCGCTGCGGATTTACTTCAAAGAAGGCAAAGTGAAAGCCGAGATTGGGTTAGCCAAGGGTAAGAACAACTACGACAAGCGCGACACCCTGAAGCAAAAAGACCTGCAGCGTGACATGGCCGCCGGCCTCAAAGAGCGAAGCCGCGACAGGTGAACACCAGAAGCCGTTCAACCAGAAGCCGTTCTAGGTTCTATGTTCTAAGTTACAACCAAGGAACNTAGAACGTAGAACGTAGAACGTAGAACGTAGAACGTAGAACGTAGAACGTAGAACGTAGAACGTAGAACGTAGAACGTAGAACGTAGAACGTAGA
>JGI24143J45723_1000822_pt1 | contig 15619 bp, 13 predicted proteins | sample BarGraIncu00432A_FD_45723 | JGI IMG/M metagenome (IMG submission 45723) | reverse complement strand
CGAAAGGGCCGCGCCGGGCGCGGGCGCGGGCGCTTTTGGACCGGCTCGGGCTGTCCGAGCGCCGTGAGCACCTTCCCGGCCAGCTTTCCGGCGGCCAGCAGCAGCGGGTCAGTATTGCCCGGGCCCTGATGAATGGTGGCGACGTGATCCTGGCGGACGAGCCGACCGGCGCGCTGGACAAAAAGAGCGGCCAGGAGATGATGAACATTCTTCTGGAGTTACATGCCCAGGGACATACCATCATCCTGGTCACCCATGATCTGCAGGTGGCTCAGAACGCCCAGCGCATCATCGAACTAAGCGATGGCGAGATCATCCGCGACCAGCCCAATCCCGGGGCAGGGGTGGCCGGTCCGGTCGCGGTCCTGGCCCGGCATGATGCCGAGGGTAACGCCAACCCGCTGCGCGCCAGCTGGGGGCGCTTCGCCGAGGCCTTCAAGATGGCGCTGATCGCCATGGCCTCGCACCGGATGCGCACCCTGCTCACCATGCTCGGCATCATCATCGGCATAACCTCGGTAGTCAGCGTGGTGGCACTCGGCCAGGGTGCGCGCCAGAAGGTCATCAGTGACATTAGTTCCATGGGGACCAACGTTATCGACATTTATCCGGGGAGCGATTTCGGCGACGAGCAGGCGGCAAACGTGCAGACTCTGGTCCCGGCTGACCTCGAGGTACTGAAATCCCAGGTCTATACCGACTCCGCGACCCCGGGCGCCAGCGGAAGCGTCCTGTTACGCTACCGCAATCAGACGGCGAATGCGTCCCTGAACGGGGTCGGCGAGGACTATTTCCGGGTCCGGGGGCTGAACCTTGATCGGGGGGCCTTCTTCGGCCCCGGGGATGTGCAGCGCCAAACGCAGGTGGTTGTCATCGACCCGAACACCCGGAAGAAATTCTTTCCCGGGGATGACGACCCTATCGGAAAAGTCCTCATGATAGGGAGCCTCCCTTGCGAAGTAATCGGAGTGACCAAGGCGAAGGAGAACAGCTTTGGCAACAACCAGAATCTGGAACTCTGGATTCCCTACTCCGCGGCGATGAGCAGGCTCCTGGGACAGCAGTACTTCAATTCGCTGACGGTGCGCATCAAGGACGGCGTATCGAACCAGATCGCCGAGCAGAGCATCATCAAGCTCTTGAAGCAGCGCCACGGCAGCAAGGACTTCTTCACCTCAAGCTCCGACAGCATCATGAAAACCATCGAGAAAACCACCGCGACCCTCGCCCTGATGATCTCCGCCATAGCAGTCATTTCCCTGGTGGTCGGCGGAATCGGTGTCATGAATATCATGCTGGTTTCCGTCACCGAGCGCACCTTCGAGATCGGCATCCGGATGGCGGTTGGTGCCAGAAGGAGCGACATCCGGCAGCAGTTTCTGATTGAGTCGGTGCTGGTCTGTCTGATTGGCGGGGCGATCGGCATACTGCTCTCCTACGGCGCGGGGATGGTCTTCGCCTTTTTCGTGAAGAGCTTCGCGCTGAAATTCTCATTCGCCTCCATTGTTTCCGCCTTTCTCTGTTCTTCGATTATCGGAGTGTTGTTCGGCTTCCTGCCGGCGCGAAACGCAGCCAACCTCGATCCGATCCAGGCACTAGCCAGGGAGTAGATGAACATCATGCAGCAGTCATTGAACCGAAAAGTAAAAGAGCAGTTATCCCTCAACGTCGAAAGCTCTGATTCCATGAAGCCTGGCGGCCAATTAGTCCCCTCTCCCGGAGGGGGAGGGCCAGGGAGGGGGAAAGCGACCTCTCCATCTCAGAGGGGCCCGCAAGGCTGGCGTTTTAGCCGGCCCACAGCTCTGTTGCGCGCAGCCTGCCTGGCTCTGGCAGTCACTTTGACCTGCGGTTGCAGCGGTCTTACCCGCTCCGTCTACCAGTCGCCACAAGTGGCACTCCCCGCCCAGTGGCAGACGGCGACGCTGACCGGTTCCGCGGTTGCCGACGGCGGGAAGTGGTGGCAGCGTTTCAACGATCCGGTTTTGGACCAGTTAATAGACCGGGCACTGCGCAGCAACAACAATCTGGCCGCGGCTACCATCAAGGTTCAGCGCGCCCGGTTGCAATCGGGGCTTAGCGACACCAATCTGACACCCTCAGTGACAGTCGGAGCAACCAGTTCCCTGAGCCGCGACCTGAGACGCGGTAGCAACACCCAGGCGCACAGCGTCAGCGCGTCGCTTAACTACGAGCTCGACCTCTGGGGGAAACTCGCCAGCGCGCGCGATTCCAGCAATTTCGAGGCTCAGGCGACAGAATTTGACCGGCAGGGAACCGCACTGTCTTTGATAGGCACGACGGCAGACAACTACTGGCAGATCGGTTACCTGAACCAGCGTATCGCGTTGAGCCGTGCCAGTATTGAGTATGCCGAAAAAACACTGGCTTTGGTTGAGCTTAGATACCGCTCCGGGGCGGTATCCAAGGTTGATCTGCTGCAGTCCCGGCAAACGCTTGCCAGTCAGCGCGCGGATTTCATCCAACTTGAGCAGCAGCGCAGCGAGGCACGTAACGCCCTGGCGATCCTCTTCGACCAGGCGCCGCAAAATGCGGTCCCTGAACCGGTGCAATTGCCGGAAGGAGCGCTCCCGGCGATCGAGGCGGGGCTTCCGGCAAGTCTCCTTGGCCAGCGACCCGATCTGCGGGCGGCCGAACTGCGCCTGCGGGAATACCTGGCGGATCTTGATGCCACCCGCACCAGTTATTATCCGAGTTTTACCCTGACGGGTAGCCTGGGAGGAACCAGCACGAGTCTGGTGAACGTGCTGCAAAACCCGGTAGGAGTGCTCGGGGCAGGACTGGCGCTCCCCTTTGTGCAGTGGAATACCATGCAGTTAAACGTCAAAATTTCCGATACCCGTTATCAGGAGGCAATCGTTAATTTTCGCCAGACGCTTTACACCGGCCTGAGCGAGGTGGAAAATGCCCTTTCCGCACGGGACCGACTGGCGGCGGAAGGCACTCAGTTGGAAGCGGCAGTCGCCTTGGCAAAAGGAGCGGAACAACTGCTGGAAATACGTTACCGGGCCGGCTCAAGCGGCATTCAGTTCTGGCTGGATGCTCAAGAGACCAGGCGCACTGCTGAAAAAGCGCTGGTCGAAAACAGGTTGAATCAGTACAAGAACGCGATGACACTGTATCAGGCATTGGGCGGAGACACCAAGGTTGCTGCGCTTTGATTTACGGTGCTCAGAAGTGTCCTTTTCTCACCCACAGCGTTCCTCCGCGGGACAACTTTAAGGGTCGCGCCCCCACGATAAGTCTTGAAAAAGCTCACGCACTGCGTTGGCACAAACCCTGTAAAGAACCTACTGTAAGGCTGGCGTTGTCCGACAGGTATGTCTGATTGGGACACTGTGTCGCGATGATATTTAAGTTTGCAGGAGGATCAAATGGCATTTAGTACAGATCTGCTTAAGGGACTGAAGACTACCGGGCCATTTTTGGAAAAGGCCCTCATTTCCGACGTGAAAAATGTCTTCAACTCGATGATTGGTATGGATCACCTGCTACATCTCGCCTTGCCGGTCGACCCGGCATCCACCTTTACCGATTGCATAAGTGCCATGGTTGGTCTGGCGGGAACCTATAACGGAATAGTCAGCCTTCACGTGCCGGTGCAACTGGCACAAAGACTCACCGCTCAACTACTCGACACCCCGAACCCCGGCGAGGAGGAGATTGAGGACGCGCTTGGCGAAATCGCCAACATCCTGGCCGGCGCTTTCAAACGGCATCTGTCGGAACAGAGCATGGATGTCCGGCTTTCCCTGCCGTCTGTGGTCTCGGGGAAGCAGTACGCGATACACGTCGCAAAGAAGCCCGATGTGATGACTCTGCTCTTCGATTCGGAGGAAGATTGGTTCATGACTGCTTTGGCGCTGGAGAAGGGTTAGCAGGAGAGAGGGACGTGGGGGGCTTTCGAGCAAGGCAAGCTACCGCTTTTCTGGCGAGGCACCTGCTTCAGGGGATGGTTGCTGTGTAGAAATGATGGGTTTGGCCTACAAGGGCCGAACCCATTTTCTTTTGGCGCTTACCGTGGCGACCGGTAGCTGGTTAAAACCGGTATCCTATGCCACCCAGGATGACGTCGGTGTCCCGTTCGTAGCTGGTGACGACGCGGTTCCAGGTTGCGCGCAGCGCCCAGTGCGGCGTGAAACGGTAGCTGCCGGTGAGGGAGATGATTCCCGAAAGGAATTGGTCCGCACCCCGGCCCTGGAACGGGTTATGGTAGCGCCCCAGGTTGAAGTAAGGGCCGCCGCCGGCCCCGACGTTCAGGGTGTCGTCGATAAGTTCCTGGGTTATCCAGAGCTCTGTCATGAGGCCGTCGCGGCGCACCAGTCGGTTGTCGCCCTCATAGAGTCCCGCCACGGTAGCGTCAAAATGCCGGGACAGGTGGCGTCGGTATTCGACCGCGGCCGCAAGGGATTTCTGGGACTCGAAACTGTTCACAATGGTCTGGCCCGCCAGCAAGCTTACCTCGTTGGGCATCTCCTGCTGTGACCTGGCTGCCTTGGTGTCGAGTGGTTTCAGTGCCGGTTCAAAATGGTAGCCGATTCCTGCCAGGGCGGAGACGGTATTGAATCCGCTTGGTCCTTTGACCCAGTTGGTGCGCAGTTCCAGAAGAAGATTATTCTCCAGGTGCCAGGTGGCTGCGGCGCTGATCATGGCCTTCCAGCCATGGTTGTCGGTGAACCCGCCGGGGGATGTGGTGGTGGTATCCAGAAAAAAGTAGGGCCCGGCCCCGGCAGCGACGGTCAGCCGATAGTCGAGCAGTTCGGCGCGGGTCCAAAGTTGCGTGGTGTAGCCATCGCGATGATGCCCCTTGAAGTGCCCCTCGTTCAGATAGGAAATCCCCGCGGCGAGATGCTTCAGCAGGTCCTGCCGATATTCAAGCTGCCAGGAATAGGACTGGTCCGAAGGGGAAAAGGACTGCACCCCGCCCACAAGTCCATAGATTTCACTGGCCCGGGCGGCTGGTGCTGCGCCAAGCATCAAGGTCGTGGTGGCGCAGAAAAATGCCACCCGACAAAAGAGTGCTGCAGGTCTGTGCGGTTTCATGGTGTCATCCTGGAGTTTTCGGTTTGGGCGAGAAGATTCGGTGCACCGGGAAAAAACTCCCGCACCCCGGCCCGCCCTGCCTGCGCGGTAGGCTTTCGGCGCGTTGGCCCGGAGGACGCTGGGGAGTAGTTGAAAAAAAGGCCCTCCCGGATTGGGAGGGCCTTTGGGTCGCGGGCGATCCGGGTTAATTTCCTGGTGCTGCCGGGCTTTGGCTAGATTGCCTTGAGCCGTGACTCCGCGGCCTGCCAGTTGATGTTCTGGAAAAAAGCGCTGATGTAATCAGCCCTTTTCAGCCCGTAGTCGGTCAGAAAGGCATGCTCGAAAACGTCCATGATCAGGATCGGGACGCAGCAGGCGGGGTGCCCCACGTCGTGCTCGTTAATCCAGACATTGAGCAGTTTGCCGGTCATCAAGTCCTGGTAAAGGATCGCCCAGCCGATTCCGCGCATGGCGCCGGTCGCCTTAAAGTCCAGCGCCCATTCATCGTAGCTGCCGAATTCCTGGTGAATTTTAGTGGCGAGTTTTCCCTCGGGATTGATAGGGGCCTTACCTCCCAGGTTCTCGAAATAGCACTCGTGGAGACGCATGCCGTTAAATTCCCAGCCTAAGCGACGCTTTAACTCGGAAAATTCAGGGGTTGCCCCTTTGGCTTCCTTGCGCATACGGGCGAGCGAATCGCCAAGCGTATTGGTGTTGGTGACGTAACCCTGGTACAAGGTGAAGTGGTTTTTGAGAAGTGTCTCGCTGAATCCGGGCATGCCGATGAGTTTGCTGTAGTCCTTGGTCTCGTACGCCGTCATAACTCTCTCCTTGATTGTGGTGAAATAAGGCCAACTACCTTGGCCAATTCTACCTGCAAGGGACTTAGTGTCAATTAATAATATGCGACGGGCGGATGGGTCATGAGTAATGATTGAGAAGGGCCTGGGGTAATCCTTGCGGGGCCTACCCCACGCTGACGGAGACGATAAAAAGCGCGGTTTTTAAAAATCGTATTTAACGGTCAATCCGGTCATTTCCTTGCCGACTGCGGGCATCACCGAGAGGTGTCCCTTTTTTTTGGCTTTATCTTCTTTGTGGTACCAGAGTAGCGCCTTACTGGTAAAGTACCCGAGGGCCGCGCCAAAGAAGGCATCGGAAGCCCAGTGTTCGTTGCTGTAGATCCGAGACAATCCGGTGAGGGTCGCCAGGCTGTAGGCGATGGGGGGAATAAATGCGTTGTCCTTATACTCGTCGGCAAATACTGTCGCGATGGAAAAAGCTGATGCCGTATGCCCCGAACTGAAGGAGACGTTTTTCAAGCTTAAATGTGGTCCGTCCCAGGTTGTGGATGAGGCCCCGCTGTTGGGGCGGTGACGCTCAGCCAGCATCTTCATGCCGGAAGTCAGGATGCCGGAAAGGGCATAGCTTTCCAGGCTCAACAGGGAGGCCCTGCGAGCCCGACTGTCGTCGGCAAGAGAGCCGTACAGGTAAAAGGCTCCCAGGGGTGGAAGGGTGTAAAGCCCGTTTCCCAAGCCGTTCCCCACGGTGGCGAACTTCGAGGCTACGTGACTTTGGTGGCTCTGGGCGAAGTTTTTCACTTTCTGATCAACCAGGAAGAGACTGGAGGTCACTCCCAGGACTATTCCGACCTTGAGCCAGTCGGTAGCTTCCCAGTGCAGCGGCGCGGCGATGATCTTGCCGCCGTCTACGAAGTAACCTTTGAGGTATTTGAGGTTTATACTGTCGACGTCTGCGCTGGTGTCAGTCCCGGAGAGGTCTTCCGGTTTCGCCGCCGTATTCACGACGACGTTTTCTTTTCCCGGAGGGGACTGGCTCAAAGAGTCTGCATAGGCTGAAAGGTTGAAGCATGGTGTACTGAGTAAAATGAACCCGACAATGAATTTAGTAATCATGCAGCGGCACTTCTTTTCTTCGGGTCCATTCCGTCTCCCTGGTGTTTTTGACCGTTGTTTTTGTCGTGATGTCGCACGGGCATGATAGTATTTTGGCATCAGAAAAAACAACAATAATACAGTTATTTACAGCTAACTATTAATGTTTCACTTTACCTTAGGACTGGAGCTGTGGCGCTGTGACGGGGTTTGGGGAGTTGTGCCGGAAGAAAGACGTCGAGGACGGAAAGGACGGAAAAGGAGTCGTAGGGTGAATTGGGTGAAGGTCTTTTGCCAGAAGGTCACGATCCTGATTCGGAAAGGAGGCTGAAAACAGTGGAGTCCGGGGTGCAAGAGCCTTTCGCACGAAAACTAAATCAAACTTTATAATTGCCTGCCAGTGTGGTAATATCCCCAAAATTTTATCTTTGAGACCTAACTGCTAAATAAGGAGGAACGCGTTGAACATATACATCGGATGTTTCATTATGATCCCTTTCATTGTTGTTATGGTGCAGTTTTACAACTGGATCGTTTCCCTGGAAGGCGCGGAAAAACAAAAGCATTGCAAAGTCCTGGGTGTTATCTACACGACCTTGGGGACCGTCTGCTTCATGCTCAGATCGATTCCGCTGGCAATCATGGGCATGATCCTTTTCATGCTCGGTCTGCGCCTCATCGCCCATGGCCTTGACCGCCTGAACAAGTCGATATTTATTGATCGCTATGACGCTGACAGATAATCCAACTGCCGGTTGCACCGGGTTCGCTGGACATATTGTTTGCACAAAGCCGGTATAGAATCAGATCCAACGTAAAGTTGCAGAGGCGCATAGGAGCCAAGAAGCGGCAAAGCTACGGCGATAGCAGGGACGCAGTATCGGAAATACGATGTCTTGTTTTTTACCCTGCCGTTGCCTTTTCTTTTGCGTCTGCGCGCCTTTGCGCCTTTGCGTTAAATGATTTAAGGTTGCTCTTACCTGAAAACGTCATGTCGAGGTGGATTCGTGAAAAAAACCGCAGGTATCGTCGTGCTGCTGCTGGCTTTTTTGGGGGCGGGAGGTTACTTCTACTTTAAGCCGCCGCCCAAGCTGCAGTTTAAGACGCTTAAGGTTGAGCGGGGTTCCATCATGTCGACTGTTTCTGCGACGGGAACCCTCAACGCCGTGGTCACCGTCCAGGTTGGCACCCAGGTTTCCGGCACTATCTCGAAGCTTTATGTCGACTTCAATTCTGCAGTCAAAAAGGGCCAGCCGATCGCTCAGATCGATCCGGCTCTCTTCAGTTCGGCCGTGGAGCAGGCGCGCGGCAATGCGCTGAGCGCGGCCGCCAGCCTGGGCAAGGCCCGTATCACGCTGGCCGACACCAAGCGGACCCTGGGGCGCAACAAGCAATTGCTGGAACAGGGGATCGTTTCCCAAAGTGATCTGGATGCCGCGCAGACCGCCTACGACGCGGCGCTGACCGGCATCAGCTCAGCCGAGGCCAATGTCATGCAGACCCGCGGCGCCCTCAGGCAGGCCGAGACCAACCTCAACTATTCGACCATCCGGTCCCCGGTGAACGGCATCGTGGTCTCCCGAAGCGTTGACGTGGGGCAGACCGTCGCGGCTTCCTTCGCCACTCCGACCCTCTTCACCATCGCCCAAGACCTGACCAAGATGGAGATCGATACCAGCGTGGACGAGTCCGACATCAGCCGGCTTAAGGTGGGCCAGCCCGCGAGCTTCACCGTGGACGCCTACCCGGAACAGCAGTTCACCGGGACCGTGATCCAGATCAGAAACGCCCCCATTGTCACCCAGAACGTCGTCACTTACGTGACCGTCATCGGCGTGAGCAATAAGGATTTGAAATTGAAGCCCGGCATGACGGCGAACGTCGCGGTGCAGATCCAGAAAAAGGATGACGTGCTGAAGATTCCCAGTGCGGCTCTCAGGTTCAAGCCTAAAACGGGCAAGGATGATAAGGAAGCCAAGGGCGGCAAGGATGATAGGGAGGTCAAGGGGAGCAAGCAGGGGAGGGGAGCCGGGGCAGGGCAAGAGGCCCATTCCGCCAGGGCAGCTAAACCTGGCGCTGCCGCAGCCGGCGACCGGGAAGCCAAGGGGGGCGCCCAGGGAAGTCCCCGGAAGGCTCCGCGCCAGAAAGTTTATCATCTCAAGGCGGACGGCTCGCCGGCCGGCGTAGCGGTGGAAACCGGCATCACGGACGGCGGCTTCGTTGAGCTGGTCTCAGGCGACTTGAAAGAAAATGACGAGGTGATCGTCGAGCAGATCTCCCAGGCCAAGAAGCCCGGCATGGGCTCCCCCATGGGGCCGAGGTTTTAGATGAGCGAGGTCGTGCGGCTCAGTGCGGTTGCCAAGGTCTACACCATGGGCGAGGAGCGGGTCGAGGCGCTGAAGGGGGTCTCCTTTAGCGTGAACTCCGGCGAGTTCGTTTCCATCATGGGTGCTTCAGGGAGCGGAAAGTCCACCTGTATGAACATTATCGGCTGCCTGGACGTTCCCTCCTCCGGCGCTTACCTGCTGGACGGGGTGAACGTCGGGGAACTCTCCAATAACGAGCTTGCCGAGATCCGCAACCGCAAGCTCGGCTTCGTGTTCCAGGGTTTCAATCTGCTGGCCAGGACTACCGCCCGGGAAAACGTCGAGCTGCCGCTGGTCTACGGCCGGCTGCCAGCCGCTCAGAGAAAGACGCGGGCCCTGGCGGCGCTGGCGCGCGTCGGGCTGGGCGGCCGGGAAAGTCATTTTCCCAACCAGCTCTCGGGGGGGCAGCAGCAGCGCGTCGCCATCGCGCGCGCCCTGGTGAACGAGCCCTCCATTATCCTCGCCGACGAGCCAACCGGCAATCTCGATTCCAAGACGACTGTGGAGATTATGTCCATTTTCCAAGAGTTGAACAGCCAGGGGATTACCATCATCATGGTCACCCACGAGCCTGAAGTTGCCTCCTTCACCGGTCGGAGGATCATCTTTCGCGATGGCCTGGTGGTTTCCGACAGCGCCGGCCAGGCGCGCTGCGCTGCAAGCGCCGGGAAGGGCTACGACCTATGAGCACCTTTCTGCAGAGCCTGCTGATCGCCGTGCGTGCGCTCAAGGTGAATAAGATGCGGGCGCTACTCACCATGCTCGGCATCATCATCGGCATCGCTGCGGTCATCGCCATGGTCGCCATCGGCGCCGGCGCCAGCAAGATGATCTCGGACCAGATCTCGAGCATCGGGAGTAACCTGCTCCTGGTCATTCCGGGATCCATGACGAGCGGCGGGATGCGCAGCGGCAGCGGCTCCTCCCAGACGCTCACCTATGACGATGCCAAGGCGATCAAGGCTGAATGCCCCTCGGTCGCCGAGGTCGCCCCGACGGTACGCGGTTCCGGCCAAGTGGTGTACGGGAACCAGAACTGGTCCACCGCACTCAACGGGGTGACCCCGGAAATTATCGTGGTGCGCGACTGGACGCTGGTCTCCGGCCGCAACATCTCCCAGTCGGACGTGGACGGCGCCACCAAGAATTGCTTGCTCGGCCAGACGGTCGCTGATAATCTGTTCGGCGCCGCCGACCCCGTCGGCAAGATCATCAGGATCAAGAAGATTCCTTTCACGGTCATCGGAGTCCTGGGCCGCAAGGGGCAGTCGCCTCAGGGGCAGGATCAAGACGACGTCATCTACCTGCCGCTGCGCACTGCGCAGAGAAAACTTCTGGGAAGCCAGTTTCCCAACGCGGTCAGTGCCATGATGGTCCAGGCGAGCGGGGCGGACGTACTCAAGAAAGCGGAGGAGGAAGTCACCGCGCTACTGAACCAGCGCCACCGCATCGGCCCCAGTCGTGAGGTCGACTACACCATCAGGAACCTTTCCGAGATCCTCGCGGTCTCGGAGCAGTCCTCCAAGGTGATGGCGCTGCTCCTTGGTGCTGTTGCCTCCATCTCTTTGGTGGTTGGGGGGATCGGCATCATGAACATCATGCTGGTTTCGGTGACGGAGCGCACCCGCGAGATCGGCATCCGTATCGCCATCGGGGCGAAGCGGCGCGACATCCTGCTGCAGTTTCTCACCGAGGCGGTGCTCCTGACCAGCTGCGGCGGGATCATCGGCATGCTGCTCGGGGTGGCCGGGGCGCGACTGATCGCCACCCTGGTCGGTTGGCCGACCCTGGTCTCGCTTGACACCATCGTCATTGCCTTTGCCTTCTCCGCCGGAGTCGGGGTCTTCTTCGGCTTTTATCCGGCCCGAAAGGCGGCTTCCCTGAACCCGATCGAGGCCCTCAGATACGAGTAGAGCCGGCCTCTTTGCCTGGCTCCTCTCAACCTTAACCTCAACCTGTTTTTCCGGATTTCTGAAAGGATCAACCCAAATGATAAAGTCCAGGAAAACGACCGCCCTGCTGACGCTCGCCTGCGCCCTCGGGTCAGCCGTTCCTCTTTTAGCCCAGGGGCCGCCACCGATCAACCTGACCCTGAAGGATGCCATCAGGCTCAGCTTCGAAAGAAACCTCGATCTCAAGGTGGAGCTCTACAACCCTGCCATCGCTGAGGCCGACATCCACCGCAATCAGGGGATCTATGATCCGCTGCTCAGCGCCGGGGCTAGCTACAGCCGGGCCACTTCCGCGAGCCCCTTTTTCTTCACCCCGGTCACCGCCGACACCATCGCGGCGAACGTCGGCGTGACCCAGTTGCTGTCGACCGGCGCGACGGTCGGGGTAAGCGGGAACAGCAGCTGGCTCAGCAACTCCGCCACCATCTACAGCGACGGGGTGAACTTTACCGTAAACCAGCCGCTTTTGCGCAATTTCGGCAAGTCGGTCAGCGACCTCAACATCAACGTCGCCCGCTTCAACAAGGAGGCGTCTTTGGAGCGCTTCGCCGCCAGGTTGAGCGACACCGTGGCGCAGGTGCGTAACGATTACTTCAAGCTCTATAACCTGCGCCAGGTGCTTGAGGTCAAGAAGACTTCGCTGGCGCTGGCGAACAAGATCCTGGACGAGACCCGGGGCCGGGTGAAGGCGGGGGTGCTTCCCGCCATGGAGATCCTGAACGCCGAGTTCAGTTCGGCCACCCGTGAGAAGGACGTCATCGACGCGGAGCGCGCCGTCCGGGACCAGGTGGACGTGCTGCGGCTGAGCCTGCAGCTGGACCGCTCCAGCGACATCTTGATCGCTGACCAGCCGACCACGGACTTTTACAGCGTGCCCGAGAACGAGGCGCTGGCCAAGGCGCTGACCAGCCGGCCCGAGCTTGCCGCGCAGCGGGTGAACCTGAAGATAGACGACCTTTTGCGCCGGGTGGCGCGTAACCGCACGCTCCCGGACCTCTCCGTCAACGCCAATGTCGGACTTGACGGCTTCGACCCGCGCTTTGGAGGCGCCTACCTAAGGACGGTGAAGGCCGATTACCCCTCCTGGGGGGTCGGACTGCAGTTTAGCTACCCGCTCGGCAACCGGGCTGCGGAAAACGATTACATCAAGAGTAAGCTGACCTTGGATCAGGCCCAGGCGCAGCTGCTGAGCCTGGAGTCCGGAGTCACCAACGACGTGAGGGCGGCGCTTAGGCTCTTGCAGTCGAGCTACAAGCAGATTGACGTCACCGCGCGCGGCAGGGCCTATGCCGAGGAGCGGCTGAGGGCATTTGAGAAGAAGAACGCGGTAGGTCTCGCCACCACCAAGGATGTCTTCGACGTCGAGAATGACCTGGTGACGGCCAAGGGGAATCAGATCCAGGCTCTGGTCGATTACAACAACGCCATCACCGGGCTTTGGCATGTGACCGGAGAGCTGCTGGACCGGCAGGGGATCAAGCTGAGCGAGCGCCAGGCTGATCCATTGTATCAGGGGGCGAAATAGCTCCGCTAAGCCCGTTTCCTTAACCTTTGCAAGTCTCAATTGCCCATATCTACTCCAAAGGGCGAAGCGCTCTGACTCAGGGAGCGCTTCAATTAGGAAGTGGTTGTCTTTAAGCCGCGCCTTGGGAGCCGACTGCGACAGTCGTGCCTCGTTTTTTCCTTAACCCTTCAGTACTCACGTCTTGAGTTCCCTGAAAAAAAGCCTGCCACCGTTTGCCAGCTTCGGGAATCACGCTACACTTAGGGCACGATAATGCTGAGAGGTGGAGGTTGCTATGTCCGGAGTCCGCTACGAGCATGTGCATCACATAAAGCTTGACGCAAGCCATGCTCGCTCCATTGGGGATTTCATCGGGATTTTCGCCGAGAACCTGGCGCTCTTCAAGCGCTGGGAGGAAAAGGGGGTCCAGCTCGATCCTCACGGGATCGGGAGCAGCTACGCGATATTCTTCACTTACGATGAAAACGTTGCCCGGGAAGAGGGGTTCGAACGCTTCCGCACCGAATCCGGCAATCAACTTCCCCGCCGCTGAGATACCTGACAGGCCGCCCGCTGCGGGCCCTTCCGCTGCGTTCTCCACTCCAATCCCGGTTACTCTTCCCCTTCAGGCAGGCTATTTATCGGCCCTGCATCACCAGGAGGTCCGCCGTGAAAGCGAAGCACCCTAGCGTCAGCGATCCAGTCTGGAGCCGCCTGCACCACGAGGTCGCCGCCATGGCTCAGTCCGAGGCGATGCTCGCCAGTTACCTTTATGCTGCGGTACTTAACCACGATTCCCTCGAGGCTGCCCTTTCTTATCTTTTGGCGGCCAAACTTGCCTCGCCCTACCTGTCGGCCATGTCGCTTCGGGATGTCTTCGCCCAGGCGCTGAGTGATTCCGCATTCATCCGCGAGGCGCTACGCCGGGATCTCAGCGCAGTGTTGGAGCGCGACCCCGCCGCACGCGGACTGGCGCAGCCCTTTTTGCACTACAAGGGGTTCCATGCGCTGCAAGCGCACCGGGTGGCGCACTGGCTCTGGGGTAAAGGGAGGGAGTCGCTTGCCTGCTACCTGCAAAGCCGGGTCTCCGAGGTTTTTGCCGTGGATATCCACCCCGCCGCACGCCTGGGGCAGGGGATCCTGATCGATCACGGTACCGGGGTGGTCATCGGAGAGACGGCCGTGGTGGGGGACGACGTCTCCTTGCTGCACGAAGTGACTCTGGGAGGAACCGGCAAGGAGAGCGGCGACCGGCATCCCAAGGTGGGTAACGGGGTGATGATCGGGGCCGGGGCCAAGATCCTTGGCAATGTCAGGATCGGCAACGGCTCCAAGGTGGCCGCCGGCAGCGTCGTGCTGCACGAGGTGCCGCCCCATGCAACGGTTGCCGGAGTGCCGGCTAAAATCGTGGGGCGCCCGGCGACGGATGAACCGGCCCTGCAGATGGACCAGCAGCTCGATACGGATTTCGCTATCTAAAAACAGGAAAGTCGGGAAGGTTCAGTCGGAGAGGGAACCCCTGGTGTTGGGAGCGATGGGGAAGGTGAGGGTGAACAGGGTTCCCGTCTGCAGCGTTGAAACGAGCTCTACCCGACCCTGCAGGTATTTTTCGCTCAGTAGCTTGATGCAGTAGGTGCCGACGCCGCGCCCCACTCCCTTGGTGGAAAAAGAGCGCCGGAAGATCTGCAACTGCACCTCTTTGGTCAGCAATCCCTCGTTGTGGCACCAAATCACGATGTCGGTCTCCTCCCTGCGGCATCCGAGGGTGACGGTCTCCCCGGTGTTGGAGGCTTCCAGGGCATTCTTGAGCAGGTTGCCGACCACTCTCGCCAAAAGTGAACCGTCGCTTAAAAGAAGCAGTCCCGGGGTCTTTTCCTCAATGACGACGCGCCGCCCCAGTCCCACCTCGTTGTTGCGGTAGAGCGCCGCGACCGATTCCAGCAAATCACCAACCAGGACCAATCCAAAATCAACCCTCAGTTCGTCATTCTCCGCCTGGAACAGCTCGCTTTGCCCCTTGATGTCGCGCACCAGCATCTGGGACGCCTGCCAGAGATCCTTTTTAGCACTATCGAAATCGATGATCCCGTGCATCAGCATCTCGGCGATCTGGTTGATGGTACCGGCGGTGTTGAGGATGTCGTGGAGAAAAACCCGCTCCAGGACCTGGCGCCGTTTGTTGTGGCTGATGTCGGCAGCCACCACCATGATGAACTGCCCTGGGTTGCAGCGCAGGGGTGAACCCCAGATCCTGAGATCGAGGGCGTCCGGGCCGCGTTTGGTGCGCTGCAATATCTGGCAATCAAAGGTGGTTCGCTGTCCTCTCGAGGCTGCCAATATCGACTCAAAGGCTCCGCAGACGTTGCACTCTTCTCCCGTGCCACAACCGCTCTCGCTGGACAGGGCGGTCTGGCAGGAAAATGCTTCGCCGGGGCGCATGCCGATGAGGCCATAAGTCCCGTGGTCGGCGCAGAATTGCTCCAGCGAGCGATTGGCATAGAGGATCTGCCGGTTCTCGTTGAGGAGCATGACGTGGTCTGGCATGGCGTCGAGCAGTTCGCAAAGCTGGCGCTCGGAGGTTAGATGTGCACGCTGACGGTCGATCGACTCAGGTGTGGCACGCTTAGCAAGTCTGCTGCTCTCCATGATGCCTCTCAGTTCCCAGGTTCTGAAGGGTGGCCGCTCCCCTTTTTGTCTGCGGGGTTGCGGAGCGGGTGGGTGTCATTAGCAAAATTCAATCCATCTCCAGCCTGGTATGAGTCAAGCCGGTCGATAAAAGTGTTGATAAAGGATGCTAATATCACGTGGCACACTTTATGTCTACTTCACCACAGTGTCCCAACACTTTATTGAGCATANCCA
>JGI24143J45723_1000819_pt1 | contig 15667 bp, 13 predicted proteins | sample BarGraIncu00432A_FD_45723 | JGI IMG/M metagenome (IMG submission 45723) | reverse complement strand
GGACCATCACTCATCATTGCTTATGCTCCTTGTATCAGCCATGGTTTGAGAAAAGGCATGGGTAACAGCCAACTTGAAATTAAAAATGCTGTGGCATGCGGATATTGGGGCATGTACAGATACAATCCTACCCTGAAAGAGCAAGACAAGAATCCGTTCATTCTGGATTCTAAAGAACCAACTGCGGATTTCAGAGAGTTCTTGATGGGTGAAGTAAGATACTCATCACTTCAGAAACAATACCCAGATACTGCTGAAGCTTTATTTGTGAAAACAGAAAAAGATGCTAAAGACAGATTGGCAACATATAAAAAGCTTGCTCAATAATAAGAGGCAATCTTTAAGCTGATCGTTGATAAAAAGGCATTTGATACCCGTGATACGGGATGTCAGATGCCTTTTTACTATTGCTTTTTATGAAATTAGAAATTATAATAAATTGGCGAAGTGAAATAGATTCGGTTATTTTACTGAATAAAGAATAAATATATTGTATATAATAGTGCGAATTTGCTGAGGAGAAGGGATTTTATTAGATGGATATTTTATATCGTACAGGTAAAATAGAAGACAGTTTTAAAATCGCTGAAGGCATTGATTTGGCTTCAGGTGGTATTATGAATTTTTTATTTGAAGGACTATTGGAGAATAATACAGTAGTAGAGGTTATGGCGAATTCATTGCGTGATGAAACGGGCTATGATTCATATAAAAATGCTATTGTTGCGGAATATCAGGATAATATTATCGGTATTGTGTATTCATATCCCGCCAAATTTCATGAAATTTCTGAAGAGACAAGGAACTTTTTTCCCAGTGACAGATTGGAGCTTTTAGGTGAGTTTTTTAATTCAAGGGTAGAAAAAAGTTTATTTCTTGATTCTATCTATGTGGATGAAAAATTTCGCGGCCTTGGTATCGCCAATCGCCTCATCGATCTGACCAAACAGAAAGCTCAAGAGAATGGACATAAGCAGTTAAGTTTAATGGTGATGAATACTAATTTGATAGCAAGGCGGGCATATGAGCGTAATAGTTTTAAGATTGTCAAACACATTAATGTGCAAGAACATCGGCTCATTGCCAATAAAGGTGGAATATATTTGCTGGTCAGCGATGTTGAAAAATAGCCTGACTGTCTTGATTTGAAAATCGTTTTATGTTATCATTGAACAGTAAAGTACTTTTGGCCTGAGGTATACGTCACTTTCTTTTATGTTCAACCTACTCATTCCTTAGGGAGTATGACATTATGTGGATGCCAAGCCTCCATGAGTGGACGGCAGAAATATAATCTAGTGCACCCACCTGTTAAATAGCAGGGTTTGAACATATTGGAAGAACGGTACTGCGGGTTAAGAACGTATATTTTCATCAAAAGCAGAGGCGATTAGCCCCTGCTTTTTAATATATAATATCTTGTAGAGGGGGATTCTCTGTGGAAAAGATGCGAAGGACGGAAAGGCAAATGGATGAGGAAGAGGCTTTAGAGCTTTTACAACAAGGTGAATATGGGATTTTGTCTACAGCAGATCTTGATCATCAACCTTATGGTGTACCATTAAGTTATATCCTTGTTGACAAGTACATATATTTTCATTGTGCGATTGAAGGGCATAAATTGCGCAATATTGCTGAAAATAGTAAAAGCTGTTTTACTGTAGTAGGTAAGACTCATCTTGTACCTGAAAAATTCACAACTGAGTATGAAAGCGTTATAGCTTTTGGGGAAGTTTGTAGAGTAGAAGATGATGTGGAGAAAGTAATGGCACTACGTGCATTTGTAAAGAAATATAGTGGGGCTTTTACTCTTGAAGGAGATCAGTATATTACAAATGCTAAGCAGAAAACTGTTGTGTTTAAGATGAGAATACAGTTATTTAGGGGCAAACACAGAGCCTGAAGGGTATGGGCCCCCTACAACATAACAAAAGTCAGCCAGCAACAAGATTCTGTTGCTGGCTGACTTTTGTAGCGCTTATTTAATATAACGGCGTGCACCAATATAGTGCTCAGTATAGTAAGTGTCGTCTAGAGAACTAATCGTTACTTTTTTGGCAACTGAGCTGTCGTGGATAAATTGATTATTGCCCATATAGAAGCCAACATGAGAAGCACCTGGCTTATAGGTTGTGAAAAAAATTAAATCGCCAACTTGTAAATTAGCCTTATCGACAGCTGTACCCTCTGCATATTGATCTGCTGCGGTCCGAGAAATGGTAATGCCGTTTTCTTTCATGACCAGTTGGGTAAAACTTGAACAATCCAGTCCAGTAGTTACAGATTCTCCACCAAAGACATAGGGTACACCTAGATAAGTCTTGGCAGTTGCAATAAGGGCATCGCCTTTCTCAGAACTTTTCGGCAATGCTTTATCAGCCGTGGTAGGCAATACACTCTTGGTATTGACTGTAGGGTTTGATGAAACAGTAGGTGTTGTGGAAGTATTATTTTTGCCTAATAGATTTCCGAGTAAAAGTCCCAATAAAACATTAAGCAAATTCGATGAAGAACTGCTACCTTTATTAGACGAGACGGTCTGAGCAATTGCATCTAAAGGTGAAGCCGCCAAAGCCGCTGTTGATGGCATAATCAGTGTTACGCTAAGGGTAACAAGGAGAATAAATGTCATAGGTATACGATAGGTTTTCATTTAAGAACCTCCTGTTTCTATAATTTTAAAGTCAAATTTTATAAGGTCATCAATAAATAGAACCCTTTTTCCATTTTTAGTAGTAGAGTATGGTTGGTTAAGAGTTAGAGGACGATATAAAGTAATGATACTAGAATAATATTATTATGTAAACAAGAAATATTTGTAATAGATTGCATTATAATTTAGATAGACTTTTTACCTGACAATGAAATACAATAAAATAGATAAGACAGTAAATGCATTATAGTCCACATGTTAAGGAGAGAGAGCGATGTTGCGAAAGTTTATCCTTGTATACAACCCAATATCCGGCGATGCAAGTTTTAAATTTAAATTGGACAATGTGATAGAGAATTTTCAAGATAAAGGGTGTATCATCATTCCCTTTAGGATAACAAATGAGCAAGATACGAGTGATTTTATTCTATTGATACAGGAAATTGCTGCAGAGGGGATTATTGTGTCAGGTGGTGATGGTACTATTCATGAGGTCATTAATATCATGCTTGATTATAATGTAGAATTACCACTAGGTATTATACCTAGTGGTACATCGAATGATTTTGCCACCTATCTAGAGATTGACAAGAATATTGACATGTGTGTTGATGTTATTATAAAGGGTAACATTAAGACCTTTGATGTAGGAAAAGTCAATGATAAATATTTTTTCAATGTTGCTAGTGCTGGGCTGATGACATCGGTTGCTCATAGTGCTGATGTGGGACTCAAAAATACATTGGGAAAAATGGCCTATTATCTTAAAGGGCTTGGTGAGCTACCGAACTTCAAAGCCCTAAAAATGCGAATCACTGCAGATGGTCATACAATGGAAGAAGAAGTCTTTTTATTTTTGGTGATGAATAGCGGTAAAGTCGGCGGTTTCCCACGATTAGTGCCGTATGCTCAGATTGATGATGGTAAACTGGATTTGTTGGTTGTTAAAAAATGCAACTTGGCAGAATTGATGAGTCTGTTTATTAACTTTCTAAAAGGGATGCAGCATAGCAGTAGAAATGTCATATACATACAAGCGAAAAAAATCACCATCGAATGTACGGAGGAAGTGGATAGTGATTTAGATGGGGAACTGGGCCCTCGATTGCCTTTATATATTGAAGTTGTTCCTGGGAAAGTCAAATTTTTCTGTGTATAATGAGGGGGTGCGTCATGACTGCTACTAACCGCTACCAACAGCAAATATTTACTGATTGGAAAGCCTTCATTGCTGGAAAAAATCAGACATCTGAACTTAGANCGCAAATCCTTGAATCCTGGGCGCGTTGCCAAAAGGCCAGCGTCAATCCCTACAATAAATCGACTCATAGCCGATTAGAGATTGCAGACCTTCATAAGTTACTTACAGAGAAATATGAGCTTATTAAAATCGCCAAACCCATTATGGACAATTTATATCAATTTGTTCAGGGCTCTGGTTTCGTTGTTGTATTAACGGATGAACAGGGTTATATTATGGAAATGTTTGGTGATGAAGATACTTTAAATAACCCAATGACCAAAAATTTTTTTCCGGGAGCCAGTTGGTGTGAAACTCAGGCAGGGACAAATGCTATTGGCACGGCTCTTGTTATTAAGGCCCCCATTCAGGTTTCGGGAGAGGAACATTATTGTCAAAAACACCACTGCTTAACGTGTTCTGCAGCCCCTATTTTTGATGATTATGGGCGGATAATGGGAGTATTAGATATGTCTGGCGCATCGGCTGCATCCCATTTGCATACTTTGGGTATGGTGGTAGCGGCAACGGAAGCCATCATGGCACAGCTTGACATCCGGCTGAAGAATCAAGAATTAGCCTTGTCTAATAATCGTTTGACTAACATATTTAATACCATGTCAGATGGGGTACTCATGGTTGATGAATGGGGTATTGTCAATCAGCTGAACCCAGCCGCAAAAAGGATTCTTAATCGCACTGAAAAAGAAGTGTTAGGTATGTCTATTGACCGGATATTCGGAGGCAAAGGATCCTTAACAAAGCAAATGCTATCCAGTAAGGAAGCTTATGAAGACGTTGAAATTATGGTAGATACCAAGAAGTGTACCTTTCATTGCTTGGCGACGGGTGAACCCTTGACCAATGAACTGGGGGCGGTTATCGGTGGGGTCATCATTTTACGTCCGATTAAGCAAATACAAAAATTGGTCAATCGATTTAGTGGTTATTGCGCAACTTTGCGATTTTGTGACATCATTGGTGAGAGTTTGGAGATATTAGAGGTGATACGAGTGGCTTCTCTTGCCGCTGTTACATCAGCTAGTATCTTATTGCAAGGTGAAAGCGGCACTGGCAAGGAAATTTTTGCCCAAGCGATTCATAATCGCAGTGAACAACGTAAGGGACCTTTTGTAGCACTGAATTGCGGTGTGATACCACGGGAACTGGTTGGTAGTGAGTTGTTCGGCTATGTTGAGGGAGCTTTCACTGGGGCAGTACGAGGAGGGAAACTAGGGAAATTTGAATTGGCTTCCGGGGGCACTTTATTCCTTGACGAAATTGGAGATATGCCACTGGAACAGCAGATAGCGCTTCTGAGGGTATTGCAGGAAAAAAGTGTGATACGCATCGGTGGTGATAAAGTCATTCCAGTCAATGTAAGGGTTATCTGTGCCACTAATAAGAATTTATCCCAAGGGGTAGAAAAAGGATCTTTTCGTCAAGACCTTTATTACCGGCTAAATGTTATCTCTATTACCATTCCGCCCCTACGTAATCGTGTGAAGGATATTCGCCCTTTGTTTAACTATTTTTTAAATAAAATAGGGCAAGATCGTGGCTTCAAATTTTGCGTTGAACCAGCGGTTATAGAATGCTTAGAACGGTTTGACTGGCCTGGTAATGTCCGGGAGTTACAGAATGTAGTTGAACGAGCTGTAAGTCTAGCTGAGGACGAGGTAATCACCTTAACGCACCTACCAATGGAGGTGTATGTACCGCAAAAATCGGCTCAGTTTCAGGCGCAAGCGTTACTTTTTCCTGCTGTAAAAGAAAGTTTTGGCCGTGAACAACGACGGCAATTATTGAATGGATTGGAACGACAACAGATTTTAATGCTCTTATCGAAACATGGCGGTAATATTAGCGTGGTAGCGCGTGAGTTGGGGGTTTCGCGTAATACCCTCTATCGCAAAATGCGTTTATATGTAATAGAAAACTAAAAGACGCAAATATGTGTCACATATATGTCACATATTTGTGTAACAAATATGTGACATGTATGTGACACATATTTTATTGAAATGCTCTTCTGTAGTTATATGGAACGGCTTTTTTTTGAGCAGAAAGTATAACTTTTCTCTGAACTATGTAGATTTAGTCAATAGTTTCAGAAAGTACCAAGGCTTGATGCAATCTGAATTGTCTGAAATTATTATGCCTTGGCATGATATTTGCAATATATACTAATAACAGCTATCAAGAAAAAGTATATTATTCTTGCAGTATACTAGAGTTTTAGTTGTTCATGGTTTATCTCTGATAGGCCATACGGAAGAAAAAGGAATACAGTGCTCTACCGGGCGGTAAACAAAGCAAAGCGCTGTTTTCTTTTTTGCGCTTTGCTTTGCTATTTGTAGAATAAGGACCCTTACTTATGTTTATTAGTTGTATAAGGATGTGAACAGATGAAAGTCATACCAGTATGGGAAGCGGAAGGTTCTGTGTTGTGCCATGATATTACGGAAGTTATTCCAGGTAAGGTAAAAGGGCGAGCCTTCAAAAAAGGACATATTGTAAAAAAAGAAGACATACCTAGACTCTTGAAACTGGGAAAAGAACATCTTTATGTCTGGGAAGTAAACAATACGGTTTTGCATGAAGCTGATGCGGCAATGAGAATTGCTAAAGCCGTAGCAGGTCCAGGAATTATCTTAACAGAACCAGTTGAAGGCAAGGTGGAACTTAAAGCCGATAGAGCTGGGCTATTAAAGATTAATATTGGCGCATTGGAAGAAATCAACGAAATTAGTGAGGTTGTATTGGCTTCTATACATTCAAACCAAGTAGTCAGTGCTGGGAAAACCGTTGCTGGTTGCCGGGTTGTTCCCCTCGTCATTGACATTAACAAAATATGTGATGTGGAAAAAATAGGTGGCTTAACTTTTCCAGTCGTGGAAATCAAACCTCTTAGATCGCTGAAAGTGGGAATGGTTACAACTGGCAGTGAAGTTTACCATGCCCGCATACAAGATAAATTTGGTCCAGTTTTATGCAAAAAAGTAACAGAATTAGGCAGTAGCATGTTAAGACAGATTATTGTTGATGATAAGATTGACATGATTAAGGGTGCGATACAAGCACTTTTGCAAGAAGGTGCCGAGATGATTGTAACCACCGGCGGAATGTCCGTTGACCCAGATGATGTAACTCCGGCTGGTATTCGGGCTGCTGGTGGACGGGTCGTTTTATACGGGGCACCGGTGCTTCCAGGTTCCATGTTTATGTTAGCCTACATTGGCAACATTCCAGTGCTGGGTTTACCAGCTTGTGTAATGTATCATAAGACAACGATTTTTGATCTCATTGTTCCTCGTATTTTAGCTGGGGAAGAGATTAGCCGCAAAGACATTACACGCTTGGCTCATGGTGGACTATGTACAAATTGCGATCCCTGTCAGTACCCCCATTGTCCTTTTGGTAAAGGATATTAAAAGGAGTCTTGTGTTAATGAGAGGCACCAGGGAATTTTAAAGGTTTATGACCTTTAAGAGATAAATAAAAATACAAAGGAGAGTATGAAATGCAAAAAATGGTATTGAATATTAATGGACTTTCTCGGACTTTGATTGTCGATCCGGAAAATACTTTGGCAAGCGTGTTGCGGGAACAACTATTGCTCACTGGCTGTAAGGTTGGTTGTAATCAAGGGCAATGCGGCACTTGCTCAATTATCATGGATGGTAAGGTAGTCCGCTCTTGTATTGTCAAGATGAAGAAAGTACCCGAAGAAGCTTGTATTACCACAATTGAAGGACTTGCGACGCCTAATAATCTCCATCCATTGCAGATTGCTTGGATGGCATACGGTTGCGCCCAATGTGGTTTCTGTAGCCCAGGCTTTATTCTATCGGCAAAAGTATTACTTGATCAGAATACTAATCCTACGAGGGAAGAGATCCGTGATTGGTTCCAAAAGAATCGGAATGCTTGTCGTTGTACCGGCTACAAACCATTAGTTGACGCTGTAATGGCAGCCGCCAAGGTGTTGCGTGGTGAAATGCATAAAGATGATTTACTCTTTAAGCCTGTTGGTAACAAGATCTATGGAACGACCTATCAGCGTCCTTCCGCACTTCGCAAAGTGACTGGTACGTGGGACTTTGGTGCCGATGTTGGACTTCAAATGCCTGCAGGAACGTTACGTATGGCTTTAGTGCAAGCTGAAGTGTCACACGCCAATATTATAGGTATTGATACCTCTGAAGCAGAAAAGATGCCAGGGGTTTATAAGGTAATTACTCATAAGGATGTCAAAGGTAAAAATCGGATTACGGGCCTCATTACTTTCCCCAGTAATAAAGGCGATGGTTGGGACCGGCCCATCCTATGTGATGAGAAAGTATTCCAGTTTGGTGATGCTCTTGCAATTGTTTGCGCTGACACGGAAGAACATGCCAAGGAAGCCGCTAAGAAAGTCAAGGTAAACTTAGAAATTTTGCCATCGTACATGAGTGCGCCTGCTGCTATGGCTCCTGACGCCATTGAAATTCATCCTGGCGTGCCCAATATTTATTTTGAGCAAGGTATCATCAAAGGTGAAGATACAGCGCCGATCATGGCAAAATCAGATACTGTGACCGTTGAAGTTGAGACCTATTGTAGCCGTCAACCTCATCTACCTCTTGAACCAGATTGTGGCTCTGCTTATATTGATGAAGAAGGTCGGTTGACCATTCATTCGAAGAGCATTGCCCTGCACTTACATCATGCCATGATTGTGGCAGGCATTGGTATTGAACCTGAGAAATGTCGTCTGGTGCAAAATCCTACAGGCGGTACCTTTGGTTATAAATTTAGTCCGACGATTGAAGCCTTACTCGGTGTTGCCTGTCTAGCGACTGGCAAACCAGTAACTCTTAATTTCACAATGTATCAAAATATTACTTATACTGGTAAACGTTCGCCAGCCTTAGTAAAATGTAAGTTGGCCGCTGATACAACTGGTAAACTTCTTGGCATGGAAACGAATTGGTGGCTTGATCATGGCCCTTATTCTGAGTTTGGTGATTTGGTTACCTTGCGTCAAGCCCAATTTACTGGTGCTGGTTATGATATTCCCAATATCCGCGGTAAAGGTCGTACGGTGTGTACCAATCATGCATGGGGATCTGCTTTCCGGGGGTATGGTTCACCCCAATCTTTCTTAGCTTCGGAAATTGCCATGGACGAATTGGCTGAAAAACTTGGTATGGATCCATTGGAACTGCGGTACAAAAATATTTATCGCCCAGGTGCGACCACTCCTACTGGACAAGTGCCTGAAGTATTCTGTCTTGAAGACATGCTCAATACCCTGCGCCCGTTGTGGAAAGATGCCCAAAAACGTTGTAAAGATCTTTCAACGCCTGAAAAAACACGTGGTGTCGGTTTGTCAATCGGTATTTACGGTTGCGGTCTTGACGGCCCAGATAGTTCAGAGGCTTGGGTTGAACTGACTCCAACGGGTGTAACTGTAGGCGACTCGTGGCAAGATCATGGGCAAGGTGCAGATATTGGTACATTATCCCATGCTCATGAAACTCTTCGTCCTCTTGGTATTACACCAGAGCAAATTAAACTGCTGATGAATGATATGGCGTTTACTCCGAACAGTGGTCCATCTGGGGGGAGTCGGTCTAATGTCATGACAGGTAATGCCATTAGGGTCTCTTGTGAAATGTTAATGAACGCTATGCGTAAGCCCGACGGCACGTACCGAACCTATGAGGAAATGAAAACCGAAAATCTTCCCCTTCGTTATAATGGTAAATGGACGGCTTCTATGTGTACGGACTGCGACCCTGTGACTGGTCAAGGCAAACCATTCCCTATTTATATGTATGAGCTGTTCATGCCTGAAGTGGAAGTGGATATGAAGACAGGTAAGGCTAAAGTCGTTAAATTTACAACGGTTGCTGATTTGGGAACCATTACGAACAAGACGACTTGTGATGGCCAAGTATATGGTGGTTTGGCACAAGGTATTGGTCTTGCTCTGACTGAGGACTTTGAAGATCTAAAGAAACACACCAATCTAGTTGCTTGTGGCTTACCCTTCGTGAATGATGTTCCAGATGATATTCAAATTATCTACAATATCACGCCACGTGAGCATGGCCCTCACGGTGCAGCAGGTGCTGGTGAAGGTCCACTGAGTGCTCCACATCCAGCGATTCTCAACGCTATTTACAATGCCTGCGGCGTACGTATTTATTCCATCCCTGCATTGCCTGGGAAAATTAAAGCTGGCCTTGAGGCGTTGGCGGCAAAGGGTCGCGAGTAGTGATCTAAACAAGTAGTATCCTAAAACGAGTTGAAAGAGATTAGCTTTTAATTCGTTTTAGGCCTTCCATAATAATAAAGAATTGCCGATAGATTTTAGGCAAGGGAGGAACCTATGGAACAAAAAGTATTGCGCGAAAGAGAAAGACAATGTGTGCAAGAAGAACCACCAGGTTGTAATGCCGCTTGTCCCGTCCATGTTGATGCCCGAGGAATTGTTGCCGCTATTCGCAAAGAAGACTATCAGGCGGGAGCTCAATTGTTGCACAATATGGTGCCCTTTCCCAGGATTATCAGCAGTATTTGTGATCAAATCTGTCAGCAAGGCTGTAAGCGCAAAGCAATTGATGAATCCATCGCTATAAATGGGCTAGAAAAGATTTGCATAGACAATAGTCATGAGGATTTTCTTAACATAGTACTGATGCCACCGCGGGATAAGACAGTGGCAATCATCGGTGGTGGGCTAAGTGGTTTAACAGCCGCCGTTGAACTTGGGAAAAAAGGCTATCAAGTTGTAGTTTTTGAAGCAACAGACCGCCTAGGAGGAAGTATCTGTGAAATTCCAGAAAGTCGGCTGCCACGGCAGAAGATGATTGATGATTTCGCTCTCCTAAAAAAAATGCCGATAACAATCAATTTAAGTGCCAGGGTAGGGAATGAGGGCCATTCAAATCTGTCTCTTGAGAGCATCAATGCATCGTTTGATGCTATTTATTTAGCAATCGGTTGCGCCCATAGTGCTGCGTTACATGTAGGACTTGCCCTTGATTCAAAGGGAAATATTGAATTTGATTCCGTAACAAGGGTTACCAGCAATCCCAAGGTTTTTGTTGGTGGCAGTCTTATCTTAGGCCTTCATCATAGGTCAACCATTACCTCCATTTCTCATGGGAAAATTGCGGCCAATTCAATTGATAGATTATTACAGAATGCATCTCTTACGGGGAGCAGAGAGCGTGAAGGATCTTTTACGACGTCCCTGTATACAAATGTGGATGGGGTACAACCCCAAAATAGGGTGGCAAGCAGTGACAAAGATACAGGGTATACTACAGAGGAAGCATTGCAAGAAGCCAATCGTTGTCTGCTCTGTGAATGTCTGGAGTGTGTCAAAGTTTGTGAATATCTTGCCCATTATCGGGGTTATCCCCGGCGTTATGTGCGAGAAGTCTACAATAACTTATCCATTGTGATGGGGATGCACCATGCAAATAAAATGATTAACGCCTGTAATTTATGTGGACTATGTGCCCAGGTTTGTCCGGGTAATTTGAATATGGGGGAGATTTGCCGAGAAGCAAGACAAATGATGGTCAGAAAAGGGAAAATGCCACCCACAGCTCATGATTTTGCCTTGCGGGATATGCAGTTTAGCACCAGCGAGGAATTTGTGCTCAGTAAACATCAGCCAGGTTTTACGTCCAGTCGTGCTGTATTCTTTCCCGGCTGTCAACTCAGTGCATCTTCACCACAGCACGTAAGACAGATGTACCAATTCTTGCGGGAAAAAATAACGGGTGGCGTGGGTTTGATGCTGGGGTGCTGCGGCGTACCGGCAGACTGGGCAGGACAGGAAATTTTGTTTAAAGAAACTCTTCAAAAGATAGAGGATAACTGGCGTACACTGGGCTCACCAAGGGTAATTACAGGTTGTCCCACATGTTATAGTATTTTTAAGCGGGAGTTTCCTACTATGGAGGTTGAACCCATCTGGACACTCTTGGATAAAATTGGGTTACCGGATATACTACATGAAAAGAGTACCCCTTTGAAACTTGTTGTCCATGATAATTGTACGACAAGACATGAGGCAAAGTTGCAGCAAAGTATACGAAATATCGTGCATAAACTAGGACACCAAGTTGAGGAACTAAAAAACAGCCATGAAATCACTGAGTGTTGTGGTTATGGCGGTTTAATGAGTTTTGCCAATCCAGAAATCGCCCATAAGATGATCGATAAACGCATTCATGAAAGCGACCATGACTTTCTTACTTACTGTGCCATGTGTCGCGATAATTTTGCCAATCAAGGCAAGCGTACCTATCATCTGTTGGATTTAGTTTTTCCAATAGAAGGGCAAGACCCGGCTGGGCAAAAAGGTCCGGGCTATTCGGATCGGCAAGAAAATCGGGAAAGACTTAAAACAAGGTTGCTGAAAGAGGTGTGGGGGGAAATTGTGGATAAAGAAGAGTGTACGATTACGCTGATCTTTCCTGAAACTGTAAGGCAGCTTATGGAGGAACGAATGATCCTTAAGGCTGATGTTGCTAAAGTTATCACACATGCTGAAAGCACTGGTGATAAATTAAAAGATACAGAAAAGGATACTTACATTGCCTCTTTCAAACCAGTAAGTGTAACTTATTGGGTAGAGTATTCTCCACAGGAGGATGGGTTTGTAGTGCACAATGCTTACAGCCACAGACTGGAAATAAAGGGCTAATGAGGTGATTTAGATGGAGAAGCAAGTTCAGAATACTATTATTTGTAATAAGTGTAGTATTCCTTTAGCACTAGGCAAGGTAACGTTGTCCTACTTAGGCAGTGATTTTCCAGTCGAACTGTATAAATGCCCCCAATGTGGGCTGGTATTCATTCCTGAAGAGTTAGCTAAAGGTAAGATGGAACAGGTGGAAAAGGCATTGGAGGATAAATGATGGGGCAAGGCCATCCAAATTTATTCGAAAAGAGTATTTTTGCCAACATGAGGTCGGGCATCCGTCCCGGCGGATTATTGTTAACACAAAGAATTGTTAGTTATTGTAATTTCGAGTGTGGCGCGATGGTGATTGATATTGGATGTGGCATGGGAACGACAGTGCAATACCTGCGAGATGTATGTAGGGTACATGCGGTTGGAGTTGACCTGTCGGCAGTATTAGTAGAGCAGGGGAAAAAAAGGTCCGCCGATTTACCCTTAATCCACGCTCCAGGGGAAACCATACCCTGTGCAGATCATTCTATTGATGGCGTTCTGGCTGAATGTAGTTTATCGGTGATGTCGAGTGTCAGCAAGGTTTTGACTGAAATAAATCGTATACTTGTTCCTGGGGGAAAGCTAGCAGTAACAGATCTTTACGCCCGGAGCACAAGTGGTAACTTTTCAACATGTAAAACATCGGGTATTATGACTTGCAGCGAAATGATCCAGGTGTTACTGGATCATGGTTTTGAAATCATGGTCTTTGAGGATCAGTCTAAGTTCCTCAGAGAATTTGTCGCCGGTTTCATTATGGAGCATGGTTCCCCTGAAGAACTCCGGCAATGTGCAGGATTCGAAAAAAATGATCAGCAAATAAAGGGATTAGGCTACTATTTGCTGATCGCTGAGAAAAGCTCATAGGAAAGAAGGTACACCTTGAATAAGAATATATGTCCGCGATGTAAGACTGAGTTAATTGATGCCCCCTTATATAAATGCGTGCGATGTTTTATCGTATATTGTAGGGAATGCACAGATACCAATGAGGGACGGCTTTGTCCTCAATGCCGAATGTCACAACGAATGATAATTTCAACAGAAAAAAAGCAGGCACAGGTTGCTTCAGCGACAATGTGATCGCTTTGTTCGATGCGTTAGCAGTCGAACATCCTTATGCTAGCGCCTGCCAGGTTGGGCTGTTTATCATGATCCTACTAAGATTAATCGTCGTGGTTGCAGCGGGGAACATTGGAGCCCATGCCCAACAAATCGGTTATTTTAGTGATGGCGGTATCGGAATAGAAGGCAATTTGGGAAGGCGTACCGTCAATTGTCTCACCAAACAATCGTATGCCATTATCTGTTTCAATGTATTGTATGGGCAGTTTGCGTCGGAAGATTTTCCCCGTATGATTGTCGATCACTTCCACAATAACGGTATCGGCTTCGATTTTGTCAAGAATAGCAGATTCTTCAAGAGTGTTGTTCATGATAGTAACCTCCATACAAAATAGTTAACTAAGACTGTATATAGAGTAATCTAATAGTCAAGTAAATTCAAGTAATTCTTTCGCATGACAAAGACGGGTCATGTTTTTCTTAAAGGAGGGATTTATATTATATTTAAGAGTATGCTGTCAGCTATCGACAATGGTAAAACCATGGATATTATTACTGTCATTGAAGCTAAATCTGTCGATTTGATTGGGAAAATGCTGATTATTTATGATGACGGAAGGATAGAAGGGCAATGGGATGAACTTGTTACCCAGAAGATAGTGGAGACAATAAAAATCCTGTCTTGGACCAAACCAGTGGCTCTTTCACTGGAAGATCAAGCAGGTGGAACCTATCGGATTTTATGGGATAAAATTTCAAATCAATTTAATGCCGTTGTTTTTGGTGGTGGACATATTAGCCAACCTTTAGTACAAATGCTCTCCTTAGTAGATTTTGCGGTGACGGTTGTAGATGATCGTCCCGAATTTGCCAATAGGTCTAGGTTTCCTAGCGCTCATAAAGTGATTTGTAACAGTTTTCATCAGGCATTCTCTAAGCTAGACATTGGCGCGGATACAGCTGTTATTATTGTAACCCGGGGGCATAAATACGACATGGAGTGTTTGCGTGCTACCATGGGGAGTAGGGCGCGTTATCTAGGGATGATTGGTAGTAAAAAACGTGTAAGAGAAGTGTTCAGTCTTCTTCGAGAAGAGGGAGCGCCAGAAAATCTAGAAAAGCGGGTCAAGGCTCCCATTGGTCTTGACATTAAAGGGGAAACACCGGCTGAAATAGCAGTGAGTATTGTGGCTGAAGTCATTAGTGTTTTTCGTGGTGGTGGGAATGGTGCTTCATTAAGTGGGCACAAGGAGGTGCTTTGATGGACCGAGAAATGCTAACACAAATTTGTAAGTGGAAAAATAATGGCGAAAAAGTAGCCCTTGTTACCATTGTTGAAACGAAAGGATCAACACCACGCAAAGCCGGTAGTAAAATGCTCATTTTACCTACAGGACAATCCTTTGGGACAATTGGCGGCGGNTGTGGAGAGGGAGAGGTTAGACGACAGGCATTAATGGCCCTTGATGATCAGCGCTCCCACTTATATACAGTGACCATGTTAAACGAAGTGGCTGCAGACGAAGGAATGGTGTGTGGGGGTATCATGGAAGTGTTTATCCAAATTATCTGAGGAAACAAAGTAGGGTGCAGGTGAATACACAATGGGCAAGAAACATAACATAGCAGCTCTGGTGCTGGCTGCAGGTTATTCATCCCGGATGGGGGATTTTAAGTCACTCATGCCACTAGGAAGCGCTACAGTCATTGAACGGGCAGTACACACCTTTAGACAAGCTGGTATCATGGACATCAAAGTGGTGGTGGGGTATCGTGCCGCTGAATTGATACCAGTGCTCAGTCGTCTTGAGGTAGAATATATTTTTAATGAAAACTACGAAGAGGGCATGTTTTCTTCCATTCAAAAAGGAGTGTTATCTCTTCAACCGGAAACTGAAGCGTTTTTTCTATTACCAGGAGATATTCCTTTGGTAAAAAGTCATACTGTCAGATTACTGTGTAG
>JGI24143J45723_1000805_pt1 | contig 15801 bp, 16 predicted proteins | sample BarGraIncu00432A_FD_45723 | JGI IMG/M metagenome (IMG submission 45723) | reverse complement strand
CCTGCGCGGGCAAGCCGTCTGCATTTCTTTTTTTGGCGACTGGTCGCTGCCACGCGCGGCAGGCGGCGTGGCAGCGACCGACTTTATTTCCGCTAGGCGTCCATCTTGGGCTGCCACATCGCGATGGAAGCACCGGTCGGGTCGACCATGACGCTGAACATGCCCATGTCGGGAACCTCGGTTACGCTCTTGACTATAGTGGCTCCCAGAGACTGGGCCTTCTCAGTTGCGGCGGCGACATCGTCGACCAGAACGTAGGCAATCCAGGCGGAGGGCATTCCGGGCATGGGGACTTTCATCAGGCCGCCGCCGGTTCCCTCTCCCACCTTGATCACGGTGTAATTCATATCGGGAATGTCTTCCAACTTCCAGTCAAACATGCTCTGATAGAATTTTTTTGACTTGTCCAGATCAGTCGTCATCAGTTCTACATGCACAAACGGATTTGCCATGGCGTGTTCCTCCACGTAAATTCAGTTTGGTACCATCGGTAGCAAGAAGTCTAACAGGTTTATTCCGGATTAACATCGTGAACCTGTCGGATTTCACCATGGTAGCGCTTGCGCTGCAGCAGGATTCAGATCAGCTCTTTTGCCTTGAGCTCGGACTTCACCCAGGCATAAACCACCGGCGCTGCAACCAGTCCACCCAGTCCAAAGATAGCCTCCATGAGCAGCATGGAACAAAGTAGCTCCCAGGCGCTGGCATGCACCTTTCCCCCGACGATCTTCGCATTGGTGAAGTACTCAAGCTTATGAATGGCAACCAGAAAAGCGAGCGACGCGGCCCCGATACCCGGGGACATGCCGAGGCTGATGAGGACGATGACCAGATTGGAGAGCAGGTTGCCGACCACGGGAAGCATCCCGCAGAGAAAGGTCAGCACGATGAGGACGGTGCGCATCGGCAAAACCACGCCGAAAAGCGGGAACAGCACCAAAAGAAAGATCGCGGTGAGGACGGTATTGAGCAGGGAGATGGAAAGCTGGGCGAAAACCACCTTCTCGAAGGCGTCGACCAGCGCGACAACTCTCAGGTGCAGGGCGCCGGCCAGGGGCGGCCACTCTTCTTTTTCCCGGAAGTGGTGCAGAGACGCCATCCCTCCGATGACCATGCCGAGGAAAAGGTGGGCAAAGAGCTTCACCCCCTCAAGCCCCACAACCGATATTTCGGTGCCGTATTGGCGCAGCACCACGGCGACCTGTTGGCGCAGGTCCTCCACCGTGGTGGGGATGGCATCGGCGAAATCCGGGGGGAGCACCAGCCTGAGTCGATCCAGGGTCCCGGCCGCTGCCGCCATCAGCGCGGCCAGTCCGTGCCCCCGCAAAAAGGACCAGAGGCCGAACCCGGCTCCCAGCACCGCCAGCATGACCGAAGTAACCAGGGCCGCCAGGGCGACCTCGCGCGCCACGCGGGTCCAGTGTTTGGGGAGCCGGCGGGCGAGCTGGGTGGTCAGGACGTAGACGACAAGCCCGGCAATGACGGCGGGGAGCAGTTTGAAGTGCAGCACGGCAAGGACAAGGGCCGCGGCTAAGAGATAGCTGACAGCGGCGGGGGTATTCGTCATGGCAGGCCCTTTCTAACGAGGATAGCTATCAGCGATTTTGGAATTTGTCAAGCTTGCTCCAGATGAAGCGCCAAAGATACTACCACCGACGCAACTTAGCAAGAAACTGTTAATTCCCCCTTCCACCTGAAAGTGGGCCGGCAGGATCCGACCATGATTTGAATGAGCATCCATCATCTCTCGGCTGCGCGTGGTCAGAGGTGCAACGGTGCTCCAAAAGTGACGGCAAGGTAACGCAAAGGCACCGAATGACATTCGCCTATTTTCTGGATAGTTAACTGAGCACAGCTATGTTTTTAATGCGCCCGGCTCTGCTCCGTGATAGTATTGCTATCATACCTATTTGGAGGTGATAGTTTTGAAAAAACGTAATCAGGTAAACATCACTCTTGAGGAATCAGCGGCGCAAAATGTCAATGAGTACTGCCGAGTGCATGGAATAACGCCGCAAGAACTTTTTAAAGCCGGTGCTCAGAGATTAATAGACGAGGACATTTTGGAGCGCGCTGCCGACGTCATGACCATGCGTTCCTTGCGAGAAATCCGTGACGGCCTTGCAGAACCAATTGACGACTTACTTGACATGATAGAAGAGGATAAACGCATCGGCGAGGAAAAGACCATAGGCAGCCCTTTCATGGCAAGAAAGACCGCTTGATGGCTAAGAAATATCAAAAGATCAAACGTACGCCATCATTTATTGCCGCTTACTCCGAACTGCGTGACTACCTGGGGCGCTCAAGCCCGCTTGCATTCCTGGCACTACCATCGGCAATGGAAACCATACTGGACGTGATCGATATGCATCCACGCTCATGGCCCATCAAGCGGAAAAACATTTCAGGAGTCGAGTACGAATTCCACCTTGCCATAATCAGTCTGGCCTATCGGCGACTTCACGTGCGATATCTGGTAGACGACAACGAGGTAAGCTACCTGCTGGCAGCGTGGGTTGATGGGCATGATGAGCCAAAGTATATCGAACACTCTATGTGCTGATGAGACAAAACTATATCCGCTCACTACTGCCAGGCGAACCCAAAACTTCCCTTGCAGCTCTCCCCCCCAAGCAGATCCAGCACGGCCGAGGTCATGGCCTTGACGCCGGTGCGAATGGTCGGTTCCGGCTGCGGCGCGAAAAGGGGTGAATGATGCGAGGGAAGCGCAACGCCGCTTGCCTCGCTCTCCCGGAAGAGCACCGGATCCGCGGCCCCCAGCCAGAACATGCAGGTCGGTATCTCCCGGCCCAGCCCCCAAGTGCCAAAGTCCTCGCTCGCCATCACCGGGTAGGCTTTTACCACATTGTGCTCTCCCAGGGCCAGCCACAACGACTGCGCGACGCGCTCCGTGAGTTCCGGGTTGTTGTAGTTCGCCGGGTGAGCGGCCTTCACCAGGAGCCGGGGAGCCAGATCTTCCGCGACGCCGGCGGCAAGCGCGACTCCCCGGGCTATCCGCTCTATGGAGGCGATCATCTGATCGCGCACCGCGTCGTCGTAGGTTCTGATGCTCAGTTCCAACTGCACCCGATCGGGGATGATATTGCTGGCCGTTCCGCCATGAACCGAGCCTACCGTGAGGACCGCGGGCTCAAGGGGACTTAGTTCCCGGCTGACAATGGTTTGCAGAGCGAGGATGAGCTGCGCGGCCATGACGATCGGGTCCTTGCCGCGTTCCGGTGCAGAACCGTGCGCACCGACGCCATACACGGTTATCTCCACTTCGGTGAAACTCGCCATGAAGTTGCCCGGGACATAGGCAACTTTCCCAGCATCCAAGTGTGAGGTCGCATGGAGCGCCAGTGCGCAATCCGGTTTGGGAAAGAGCTGATAAACGCCGTCGTCCAGCATCGCCTGCGCCCCGCCGCCCCCCTCCTCGCCGGGCTGGCCGATCAGCACGAGGGTGCCTTGCCAGCTCGACCTCAAGCGCACCAGCAACCGTGCCGTGCCAATGAGGGAGGTGACATGGACGTCGTGCCCGCAGGCGTGCATCACGCCAACCTCCTGCGCGTCCCTGAAGCAGGCCCTGACCGTGCTCGCGTAGGGGAGACGGGTTTTTTCCTCAACCGGCAGGGCATCCATGTCAGCCCGCACCAGCACCGTCGGACCTGACCCATTTGCCAGCACCGCGACGACGCCGTACCCCTGCCAGTTTTGACTGCAGTATTTGCCCACCCCCTGTGTCACGCTAAAGCCCAGCGATTTTAGTTCACCTGCCAGGTACGCCGAAGTCTTTTCCTCCTGCCCCGACAATTCAGGCATGGCATGCAGCATCTTGTAGCAGTCAACCAGCGCCGCTAGCTCTGTCTCAATCAGGCTATCAAGTGAAGCTTCAGTGGGCGTATTTGTCATGGATGTACTCTCAATTGGGATGAAATTGGTTACCTGCGGCCGTGTAATTCATACTACTTTAGGCGACAGCCGGACGCCACAGTAATTTACCTCTTTTGCACAGAATAAGCCTAACTCACCTGAAAGGGAGTTAACCTGAGGCATGTTTGTAGGTTGCAGTTGAACAGAGTCATCGCCACGCAACGTTTGTGGCGCCATTGCGTCGCGTTTCATACTGCAACGCGACCTACTCCTTATTGTTAAACACAGTTCCAGAGGGATTGCTTCCTTACAAGGCAAAGAGGCTAATAAATAGGCATAAACCGTTGACCTTCCTTGCGGTAGCACCTGGTAAAAGGGGCACTGGCGGGTTTTTTAGCCCAGGACATGATCTGGCACGTTCCATGTAACAGTGTTGCATCAGCGTTTCCAGGAGGTCAGACCATGACAGTGCTCATCGACGGAATTGAATATCTGCCCACATCAGAAGTTGCCCTGCAGTTGGGAACCACTGAAACCAAAGTCCTCATGCTGCTCAAGCAAAAAGCGCTGGGCGGCGAACTTGTCGAGGGTTCCTGGTTCGTGACGACGGCCTCGCTTGCCTGTTACGACGCACACGCCCAAAGCCCTGAGAAGAAATCCAACTGCAGCTCCGGTTGCAGCGGCTGCCACTAACTTAGTGAATTTTTTACCAGCCGGCAGCGTGCATCCGGCCCAATCCGGAGGAGACATCATGGGACTCAACATCAATCCATCGGATCTGAAGTACAAGTACCCCAGGGTAACCGAAACGCGCTTTGCTCCCAAATTCCAGGGAAAAGACGACGCCGAGCCTTTCAACCGCGACGACCTCTACGACATTTTACCGCTGCTGGAAGCGGTCATGGACGATTTGGAACGTGACGACGCTCGCCTGCTCCATTGCATCGAGGACCTCATGAACCAGGAACTTCCTCGCAGCCTGGTAAGCCGCGGCGAGGTGTTCCGGTTCCTAACCAGTTGCACGCGGGATCTGCTTGCAGATTAGACCGGACACCGAAGTTCCTGACACTAAAATCTGCAGTATATAAATGAACTTCCCTGTCACAGGAGGCGCCATGGATGAATCTGATAGCATACTTGAGACTTCGCTGCAGATATCGGGGCGCCCCTATGAGATCAAGGTTTTTCGGCGCAGCAACGGTAGACACTTTGCCATGACCCGTTTCAGTGAAAGCGATATCATCGTGAGCGACGGCCACTCTATCGAGGATACCTTAAAGATCCATTCCAGCTGCCTTCCCCTGGCCGTCGGATGTCGCTGGAAAGAGGCGGATACAGAGCCCCCCCCTGACCTAGAAACGGCAGCCGGATCACGATAACGATTTATTCACTCTCCCAGCGGGAAAACCGCGGAATCTGAAACCTTTCACCCGAGCTACGTCCAAACGCGCCACCTCCCCTTCCTATCCTCCGGCGTTTCCAGCGAACCAACCAAAACTTCATAGTCTTCGTTTCCCGCCACAGGGCCAGCCTCCAGAGCGCTTCCTCCCTTCTCCGTTGCGGTCTTACCCTACCCTGCTCCCGACCTGCTACTTACAACTGAAAGACCTCTCGACTCTAATCCAACTACCTGGCCGAGCAGTCTATCTTTCGTCACTTCCCTACGCCCCGCCGTATGTTACAATTGTCTGAGCCTTACCACTTCATTGTGTGAACTGTCAGAAATTGTCGCAACATTCATTAGTTTGCTCAAGTGACTGGCGCCGTCACACTAGGACCTCCGATGATAATCCATTTGGTACGCCATGCAGAGGCAGTCGAACGTACAGTTGAGCTTGCCGATGAACACCGTTTTCTCACACCGCGCGGCAGGAAACGCTTTCGCAAGACTGCCTCCGATCTGAAAAAGTCAGGTATTAAGCCTGACGTCATTCTGACCAGTCCCTTGATACGGGCCGTGCAGACCGCAGAAATCCTGGCCCAATCCTTAAAGTTCAAGGGGGATCTGGTGGTCAGCGACCTGCTCGCTCACGGCTTCCAAATCGAGGGGCTCGATAAGCTGGTGCAGGGTTTTCCCCGGGCTAAAGAGATAGTTCTGGTTGGCCACGAGCCCGAGTTCGGTGCGCTAGCCGGTACCCTGCTCGCCTCCGATACCAGCTGCACCCTGCCCAAAGGAGCGACTATTTCCTTTAAAATAACACGCGACAAGAAGAAAGCCGACTTTCGACAGTTGGTCGATGGTAGCGGAAAGATCATCAATGCACGCGACAAGGCATTGAAACGCCTGAACAACCGGTAAATAGTGCAAAGGGGAGGTGTACATCATGGTGCAAACAGCAGAAGAGCTTCAACAGCTAAAGGGTGTCGGCAGGATTCTCGCCAAACGGCTCTACGACGCAGGTTTTGACAGTTTTGCCAAGATCGCTCAAGCAGGCGAACAGGGGCTACTCAAGGTGCGCGGTGTCACCCCACGCTACCTCGGTACCATTTTGGAGCAGGCCAAACAGCTAGCGGAGGCTGCGCACCACGACCGTCCCGCACGTGCCGAGGCCATACAACAGCGACTTTCCGAGGTGAAGGAACAGCTTCAGGTCCTGGCCGAATCAGCGCGGCAGCGATTCCAGCAGGATCTAACCGGTAAATTGGGCAAGAAACTCACCTCGGACCTGGTCCGCATTGAAGATGCCTTAGTACGCTTGGGAGACGGTGGCAAGAAGAGTTACAAGCGTGCCGGCAAGGCCCTGAGCAAGGCGGAAAAGCGGGTCACGGGGCTGGAGGACTGCAGCCTCAAGAAAGTCCGCAAAGGGCTCAAGCGCGCGAGAAAGGCAGTACTCAAGGCATTGTAGCGCTTGGTAAATCCCCCATCCCCACCCTCCCTCGAAAGGGAGGGAGAGTTCGGAAGCCATCTTATCCGTGACGTATGGCGGAGTCCGAAATTATTAATACTCACAGAAATAGCTTTCTCAATGTCCATGTTATGGGCCAAGTCAGTAACTTCCGGTTTGGTCTGTGCTAACGCCTCTTACGCTTCAACCTTCTGATTTTATTTGATTTGCCATGTTTGCTTGTTTGCTGCTTCTGCTCGGCGGCTGCTTCATTTTCAATTTGATTGCGTAATTCTCGTACCCTGGCGATGCTGACGGGCTCTTGGTGCTGCTCACGGCAATAGATTGCCAAAAGCAGATAGGTAATCAGACCCCCAAGTATTTGGACCATGAGTCCGTATTTGCTTCTGGCAATCAGGTGGTACACCTTGAGATGGCGTTTCCACCAACCGAAGAAGGACTCTATGTTCCAGCGCAGTTTATAAACCTGAGCCACTTCTTCTGCCGTCAAGTCGTATCTGTTAGTAGCTATCCAGTAATCTTTACCGTCAATACGGTAACCAACCAGTCGAAGCTCTTTCTTTGTTTGATTGATGCCCTTAGTTCCGAGAAACACTATCTGGTCGTAGAAGACAATACTGTCAGCATTAACGGCATTTTCTCTGATGACTTTTTTGTGTGTATTCTCCCTGATGCGGCATACAAAAAATTTCTCAGCAGTTTGCCACTGATCAAAGTGGCTGTGTGACTGATAACCACGATCCATGACACCGGTTTCGCCTTTATCGATGATCTTGTCAACAAAAGGACGTTCACCCTCATTACCGTCGCTCAGGTATATTTTTCTGGGAATACCGCGGTTGATATCAAAGCCGATGTGTGCCTTGGCTTTTTTTGAACCGGTTTGATAGTCTGCCCACTCCATTGATAGAACGGCATCTATCAAAGAACCGTCTATGGCTACAAGATTACCGAGATGGGCATATTCAGCTGGAAGCACTTTGATTGCTTGCTTGACGAGATGTCCGAATACCTCGGTAAGCTGTTCGAGCCCGCGATTATTGATAGCCTCAAAGAAGGAGCTTTTTTTGATCCCTTTGGGAGAGGCAACACACTCCTTGGCGAAGTCATTTTGTTCAAGCGCCTGAAGGAGTTCACTCCCGGAAGAGAATTCTTCTAAGTGGTAGTAGATCAGGGCCTTGAGTTGATCATCGAAAGTCATCTGCAACGGGCGGTACCCCCTAGATTCAAGTTTTTTATCTGACTTGAATCTCTCAAAGATCGGGGCAAGAAGCAATTTGAAAGCACGGGATTTTAGGCGTTGTTTCAGCCTTCTGAATGGTCGCATGTCGTAACTCCATTGATATCGGATAGTTACGAATAGCGGGCCGCTGATTTTATTCTCAATGTCAAGCATTAAAATGCAGCATCACTAATTTTTATTTTCTCAAAGAACTATGCACAGACCAAACCGGAAGTTACTGGGGCCAAGTAGGTTATACTGACTCAAACGGCCCCCCACTGACACAAGCTTCGGCTCATAGAGATCAAAATCCCATGTCAACTGTCTCAAGGACAACGCCGCTTTGGATCGCCGCACGCCAACTTCTTGAGGCGCAGGGCGAAGGCTTTTTTAAGTGCTGGGCAAAGGTTGCCAAGAAGCTTGAGGTCGAGGAGATCCACGACCTCCGCGTCGCATCGCGCCGCCTGCGCGAGGGACTCGTCCTTTTCGAGCCCTGCTTCCGGGATAAACGCCTGACCCGCATCGGGAGGTCGGTGAAACAGGTGACCGCAGTCCTCGGCAATCTGCGCAACACCGACGAATCGATCCTTTTCTTTTCGCAGCTGGAACCCGAGGAGCGTCAACAGTCAAACCCGGAGGTTCGGGAACTGCTGGACCAGCTGGCCCTGGAGGGCCTGGCTGCGCGTAGGCAGCTCACCGACGATCTGAACGATCTTAAACCCGGCCCGTTGAAGTCACGGCTGGGTGCCGAGTTGGCTGCTCCTCGATTATTCAACAACAACCGGAGCGATCCTTTTCAGGAAATGTTTCGCTTTGCTGACGGAGCACTCGCGGCCCGCGCGCTTCCCCTTGCCGAACTGCTCCCCCGGGCGCTGGAAGAGGCAAACGCCAGTGGTCAACACCAGCTGAGGATCGCGGTAAAAAAGATGCGATACCGGCTGGAAATCCTGCAGCCGCTCTTTGCCAGCGGTTTCCCCGAGCTACATAGCTCCCTGAAGGGGTTCCAGGAAGTCCTGGGCAAGCTGCACGACCTCGACGTCTTTGCCGGAATTGTATTGGAGCGGGTTCCTCTGGGGGCCGGGCAGCAAAACCTGCTGCGCAACATAACCGCCAGGAGAAGCCGCCTGTTTTCCGATTTCTTAAAGCTGCAGGCCAGCACCCCTGTTGACGCCATTGGCGCACAGGCAAGGAGTTATCTGTGAAACAAAACCGGCTTGCAGCCGTCGATATCGGTACCAACTCGATCAGGAGCATCATCATCGAGATCGACGCCACGGGAAAATACAGGATCCTGGATGACGAGAAAGTGACTGTCAGGCTCGGCGAAGGGTTAAATCAGACGGGGAAAATTGTGCCCGCGGCCTGGGAGCGCGCCATGGAGGCCCTTTCGCGCCAGAAGAAGATCATCGACGGCTACAAGGTGTGCACCATAGAGGCGGTAGCCACCAGCGCGGTCCGCAAGGCCGCCAACGGTGCCGAGTTTATCAAGGCGATCAAGAGCGAGATCGGGCTCCAGGTCGAGGTCATCAGCGGCGAGGCCGAGGCGGAACTGGCCGCGCTGAGCGCTTTCCACAATTTCGATCTCGAGGGAGTGCGCCACCTGATCTTCGATATCGGCGGCGGGAGCCTGGAACTGATCACCGCCCTGGGAACCCACATCGAGGAGTTGCTTTCCCTGGAACTCGGAGCAGTGTTTCTCACCGAAACCTTCTTGAAGAGCGATCCTGTGCAGCCGGACGAGCACCAGAAACTGCGCAAGCATATCCGCAAGGCTCTCAAGAATTCCTTTGCAGCGCAGGAGCGCTCGTCCATGCAGTGCCTGGTCGGATCCGGCGGCACCATCACCTCCATCGCAGCCATGGTCATGGCAGGCCGGCGCGAGCGTTACGACTCGATCCACGGCTACGAGCTGCTGCGCTCCGAACTGGTGCACCTGCTGGCGATGCTGCTGCGTAAAAGCGACAAGGAGCGCCGGGCGACCCCGGGCCTTAACCCGGACCGCGCCGACATTATTATCGCCGGAGTCACCGTGGTGGACGAGGTCATGGACTTTTTCCAGGTGAACCTACTGCGGGTAAACGAGCGCGGCATCCGCGAGGGGCTGATCCTGCGGGGTCTGCACAAGCTACACCTGCTGCCGGGAGAAAAGCCGGCACGATCCTGGCGCGAGTCGGCGTTGGAATTCGCCCGCTCCTGCCACTTCGACGAGCAGCACTCCCTGCATGTTGCCAAACTCGGGCTGGAGATTTTCCAGGTGCTCGCGGAGCGCTTCGGCTTCAGCGACAAAGACCGCCGCCTGCTGGAGGCAGCCTCACTTTTGCATGACGTCGGGTACTTCATCAACTACTCGAGCCACCACAAGCATTCCTATCATTTAATTCGGCACGCCGACCTTTTTGGCTTCACACCGCGCGAGCGCGAACTGATCGCCAACATCGCCCGCTACCACAGAAAATCGCTCCCCAAGAAGAAACATGAGCAGTACACCCGGCTTGCGGTCCCAGACCAGGCGCTCGTCGCCAAGTTTGGCGGCATCGTGCGCCTGTGCGACGGCCTGGACCGGCGCCGCAACTCAGTCGTTGAGAGCCTGCACTGCACCCTCTCCCCGGGCACCCTTCGGCTCGCACTCGTGGGGCACGACGACATGTCCGTCGAGCTTTTCGGCGCCAGGGCAAAGAACGATCTATTTCAGTCCGCCTTCAACCTGAACCTGGTTATCGAGACGCCAAACGGTAGCGCTACGCCGCAGGACGCCAAGTAATCGGCACTTCGTAGGTTGCCGTTGAACGGGTTCGCCGTGAAACGCAACGCAGCGTCGCCGCTGCTGTCGAGTCCAGTGCCTCAACGCTAATGCCATTGGACAGCCGCCAAGACAATAAGGCCCCGCGGATCTTCTCCTTGGGGCCTTATTCTTAACGACAACGGCACGCCTTTACGCCCTACTCCGGCAGCTTCTGAGGATCTTCACCAGGCACCCCTCTGCGTTGCAGCAGAAGCTTCAGGATCGGATAGGCAATAAGGGCGAGCGGCGGAACCGTAATGAGCCAGACACCCATAGCCCTGAGTGTCGCCCAACCAATCAGACCAATGGCTGTTCCAATCTGCCCGTGCAAAACCCCGGTCAGCACAGCGACGGAGACGGCAGGCCCCCAGGGGAAAAGGTACTCTCCCAGCCGGCAAAAAGGGATAAACAGTGCCAACTGCAGTGGATAGCAGAGGTAGTTGAGCGCCTGCATGGCAGCCTGGTTCAGCCGAAAAAGAGCCGCCAGTCCGGCCGCCAGAATGGTCGTCCCCCACAAAAGGGGCATAATCCCAGTGGCGATTCCCAGGCAGAGAGTCAGAGCGAGCTTCTGCGGGGTGAGCCCTCCCTGAAGCACGCGTTTAAACAATAGTGAACCTTTCTTAGCAAAACGGCGGATTAACTCGGTCAGATGCATTAAATCTCCTAAAAACAGTTCCAACCGTAGAGGCCGACAGGTAACGGGTTGAGGCGTGCTTCTCTCCCTGACCATACCCCCAGCAGCGTGACAAGATCAATGCTTCTTGGATACGATAGCGTGGCAAATGCGTTGCATTCTTAAGCAAGCGATAAGAAATCATACCCGCTTGCGGCATTGAGTCGAGGTTGCAGTTGCGTTCCCCCTCCCTGGCCCCCCTCCGGGAGAGGGAACGTTCTGACGTCCCGGCATCGATCCCCCTTCGACTCAGCGAGGTTTACTGGCCGCTAGCCACTCCCTTGCAACGGCAACGGGGACCCAAGGCAATGCGCCCGGTCCCCGTTGTCGATTATCAAGTCTGTCTGCAGGTAAAACCTATCCCAAGCTTAAAATTCTGCGAAGGCGTCCTGCTCATCGTTGGAAAACATGCGATCCATCTGCAGCATGAGAAGCAGCTGGTCAGCGTGCTGGATAACTCCGCAGATGAATTCCTGATCGGCGCCACCCGCCACCATGCTGGGCGGCGGCTGAATTTCATAACTGGAGATCCGGATAACCTCCGAAACACCGTCCACGATGAATCCCATCATTTTGCCTGCGATGTCCATCACCATGATGCGGGTATGATGGTCGTTTTCTGACTCCATCATGTTGAAGCGGCTGCGCAACGAGACAATGGGTATGACCTTCCCCCGCAGGTTGATAATTCCCTCGATACTGGGCGGAGTGTTCGGGATGTGGGTGATCGAGGTCATCCTGATGATCTCACGTACTTTGAGCACCTCAACGGCATACTCTTCCTGCCCCAGATTAAAGCTAACCAACTGTATCAACTCGTGCTGTGAGTCACCTTTTTTTACCGGTACGATTGCTTTTGACATTGATTCCTCCCGCAGGTGTTTTCCCCAAAATATGTGCCGCGAAAACCCCTGTAGGAGCCTGCTTTCCCAAAAGCAATGACTGCGGCAGGAATGCCGGCCCTACAGTGGACTTAACTATCGCTGAAACGTATCGGCACCAAGGGACAAACCTTGAGTAGGAAGATGTGTCACCATGTCACCATTTTATGCCTCGAGGTGATTAGGCTTAACGGCAACCGGGCTGAGATGCCAGATGTCGTCGCTGTACTCCATAATGGTCCGGTCTGTGGAGAACTTGCCGCTCTTCGCGCTGTTGACGATGCTCATCCGCGTCCAGCTTTCACGGTTCCGATAGGCATCGGCCACGTTTTTTTGCGCGGCAATGAAGCTGCGGAAGTCGGCGGCCACCATCCAGGGGTCACTGGGACTGGAGATGGCGGCGAGGATCGGATCAAAGATTCCGGACTCGAACATGTTGAAGTGGCCGCTTTTGAGAAGCTGCATGACGCGGTGCAGGTCCGGGTCGCCCGCGATGATGGCCGCCGGGTTGTAACGACTGCGACGTGACTCTACTTCTTCGGCGGTGAGCCCGAACACGAAGAAGTTTTCGTCCCCCACCTCCTCACGAATCTCGATGTTGGCACCGTCCAGGGTGCCGATAGTGATGGCGCCGTTCATCATGAATTTCATGTTGCCGGTGCCGGAGGCTTCCTTACCTGCCGTGGAGATCTGCTCGGAGAGATCGGTCCCCGGGCAGATGACTTCCATCGCGGTGACCCGATAATTGGGAAGAAAGGCGACCTTGAGGCGATCCCCCACCTCGGGATCCTCGTTCACCACGCGGGCCACGTTGCAGATCAGCTTGATGATCAGCTTGGCCATGAAATAGCCGGGCGCCGCCTTGCCGCCAATCAGCACGCAGCGGTCGGTCCAGTCTGCGGTGTCGCCGCGCTTGATCCGGTCGTAGAGGTGGATGACGTGCAGCAGGTTCAAAAGCTGGCGTTTGTACTCGTGAATCCGCTTCACCTGCACGTCGAAAATCCCCGCGGGGTTGAAGGTGACGCCGCACTTTTCCTGGATCATTTCTGCCAGACGCACCTTGTTGGCCTGCTTCACCTCATACCAGCGCTCGCGAAAAGCGGGGTCGTCGGCATAGGGGGCAATTTCCTGGATCCGGTCCAGGTGTGCCACGAAACTGTCGCCGATCTTTTCTGCGATCAAGCGACTCAAACCGGGGTTGCACCAGGCAAGCCAGCGGCGCGGTGTCACTCCGTTGGTCTTATTGTTGAACTTTTGGGGCCAGAGTTCATAGAAATCCCGGAATAGCCCCTGGACCAGCAGTTGCGAGTGGAGCGCGGCCACGCCGTTCACCGAGAAGCTTCCGACGATGGCAAGGTAGGCCATCCGCACCTGCGGTACCGCCCCTTCCTCGACGATGGACATCTGCCGCAGCCGCTCGTTGTCGCCGGGCCAGTGGCTCGACACCTCGGATAAAAAGCGGGCGTTGATCTCCAGGATGATTTCCAGGATGCGCGGCAGCAGCTGCCTGAAGAGGGGAAGGGGCCACTTTTCCAGCGCCTCGGGGAGCAGGGTGTGGTTGGTGTAGGCCATGGTGCGCTTGGTGATCGACCAGGCCTCATCCCACCCCATGCCGTGCTCGTCCATCAGCAGGCGCATCAGTTCCGGCACCGCGCAGCTTGGGTGGGTGTCGTTCAGCTGGAAGCAGTTCTTTTCGGCAAACCTGCTGAAGTCCCCTTTTTGCAGGGTCACCCAGCGCTCGATCACGTCCTGGAGGCTCGCCGAGGCAAGGAAGTACTGCTGGCGCAGCCGTAGCGCCTTACCGTTTTCACTGGCGTCATTGGGGTAGAGCACCATGGTGATGTTTTCCGCGGCGTTCTTAGTCGCAACAGACTCCGTATAACTTCCCGCATTGAACTCGTCGAGGTCGAAGGCATCGGTGGGCGCCGCCTTCCAGAGCCTGAGCGTGTTGACCGTTCCGTTTTGGTAGCCGGGAATCGGGATGTCGAAGGGAACCGCCATGACGTCGTGGGTATCCACCCAGCGCTGGCCCGTGGTGCCGTCGGCCCTGACAAAACTCTCGGTGCGGCCGTCGAAGCGGACGCGCTGGGTGTATTCCGGCCGCTCCACCTCCCAGGGGTTGCCGTCGCGCAGCCAGTGGTCCGGTTCCTCCACCTGCCTTCCGTCAACGATACGCTGCCGGAACATGCCGTACTCATAGCGGATGCCATACCCCATGACCGGCAGCTGCAGGGTCGCGCAGCTGTCCAGGAAACAGGCGGCCAGGCGCCCGAGGCCGCCATTGCCGAGCCCGGCGTCAATCTCGTTTTCGGCCAGGTCTTCAAGCTTGATGCCCAACTGCATCAAGGCGGTAGTCGCGGTATCGGTAATGCCGAGATTGAGGAGCGCATTACCCAGAGCGCGGCCCATGAGGAACTCCAGGGAGAGGTAGCAGCCGGTCTTGCAATCGGAATCCAGATAGGCGTAGCGGGTGGCACTCCAGCGCTCCATGAGCCGCTCACGGATGGTGAACGCCAAAGCCTTATAGTGGTAGCGAGGCGAGCGGCTGTATTTGTCCCGGCCCAGGTGGTGGGCATAATGGTGTCTGAAATCCTGAATGATGCCGGGGATATCCATGGGCAGAGGAGGCAGGTCGGTTAGTCCTGGGCTGTATATCGTCTTGGTTTTTTTCTGAATCATTGCGGCTCCTTTGGGGCATATAAATTTCCGACAATGCCAAACGCAGCTACTTTACAATTTTTTACTTAATTACAAAAGCAAAAGAATTTTTAATGTAACGCCAATTCTGTCGCTATAAAGGTGTTGTCGCGCAATATGCCACAAAAAATCAAATCAAAGTGTTCCTTTTGACATTGCCATTAGATAAGTAGCAGCTCACAGTATCGGCATAGCTGGCGCGGCCCTTCTTTTAGCAGGATGCTCCCGGAGCACTCAGAACGAGCTGCCGCCACCGCATGGTGAAGCAGTATATCACATCTCTGCTCATTCGCTCGTCGAACCGAGCAGTCCGCGGCGCACCAGCCACTTTGTCAGTTCCAGCACCGGGAATATCGTCCCTGCACTCAAGAGAATGAGTACCCAATCCTCCCCTGTCAGGGCGAAGGTGCCGAAGGGTTTATGTAGGGCGGGAAGATAAACTACCAGTTGCAGCAGTGCCAACTCCCATAAAAGAGCAAGGTTCAGCCAGCGGTTGGCAAAGGGATGCTTCAGGACTGTGTGCCGGTCAGAGCGGAAGTTGTACGCCTTGAAGAATTCTATCAGTACCAAAGATACAAAGGTCATGGTCATCGCCTCGGCACGACTGCGGCCCGAAACAAGCGCCTGCGAAAAGAGTCCAAGGTTCACCAGGGTGGACCAGGCGCCGCCCACCAGCATGAGGGAAACGACCGGACGGGTAAAAATGCCGCGGTGCGGGTCGCGCGGCGGGCGCCGCATGAGGTCAAGGGCGGGCGGGTCAACCGCCAGAGCGAGGGCCGGAAGTCCATCGGTGGCCAGATTGACATACAGAATCTGCACCGCCG
>JGI24143J45723_1000801_pt1 | contig 15836 bp, 17 predicted proteins | sample BarGraIncu00432A_FD_45723 | JGI IMG/M metagenome (IMG submission 45723) | reverse complement strand
CCAGCAACTGTGCTAGCTGCAAGTTTACCTAAACTAGCCACTTCAGCGGCTGGCAGCATATGCAAAATAGCCATATTAATGGTAATATAAGCGACTATAACAATCCCTAATCCTATAATAATTGCTTTAGGCAATTGTTTGGCTGGATTTTTCATTTCCCCAGACACAAAGCTGACACCGATCCAACCGTCATAAGCCCATAAGGTAGCCAAAATAGCTGCCCCCATGCCAAGTGATGGACTAACCCCACTCGTCATCCCAAATATTTGTCCACTCCCTTTCCATAAGCCTAAAATTGTAATAATTGCTATGGGAATAAGCTTGCCAATCGTTGCCACTGTCTGAATATATCCACCATATTTAGAGCCTAGACAATTAATTACTGTTAGAAAAAGCACGACTCCCACTGCAATGGGTAATTTAAACTCATCGTTTATACTGAGAAATGGTAATAATAGTGAAGCAAAATATAAACCGAGTGCCCCCACTGTGGCTGGCCCATAAATTACGGTTTGCATCCAGCCATAGGTATATGCCCATAGTTTTCCGTAAACCTCGTTTAAGTAAGTATACAATCCTCCAGTCCTAGGAATTTGTACCCCAAGTTCAGCTACAGTTAAACCAGCTGCCATTGTAATGATGCCACCCAGTACCCACGCCATAAGTGCCATCGTAGAATCACCAGCTGCCAAAATCACCTTTCCAGGCTTCATAAAAATTCCAGAACCGATAACCATACCAATGACTAAAGCCATTGTTGCTATTAAGCCTAAATCCCTTTTTAGATTATTCCCGTTATTTTGTCCTTCTTGCACATACAGCTCTCCTTTATGAGAAGAATATTATAAACTACGCTTTACCATACCAACTTTTTTATATAATCGCAAGAGGGATATGCACATAAATCTTTAAACTGTTAAATTGATATCGCATTTTTGTATTTGAATATAAATATATTTTCATTTTAAAAACGTATATTTTCTTATGTGCCCATTATTTTGTATACAAAATAATATTTAAATATTAGTAAAATAATTAATAAAGGACTAGTAAAAGCAGTCTAGATACTGTAAAATTAAAATTGCAGAGTTTGTTACTTATTTAACTAAGTATTTTTGATCAAAGTATAGTTTAATTAAATCGTTTGGTCAAAAGTATAGTTCAAAACAAAAAGGGGGATATATATATGTCTAGAAAACCAGTACAAATTATGGAAACAGTTTTACGGGATGGTCACCAATCACTTGCTGCTACTCGCATGCGTATTACCGATATGCTACCGGAGTTAGAACAGCTTGATAATGTGGGTTATTTTGCCCTTGAAGCTTGGGGCGGCGCTACTTTTGATACTTGCTTGCGCTTTTTGGATGAAGATCCTTGGGAACGTCTACGCACTCTGAAGAAACATTTGAAAAAAACGCCGATTGCCATGCTACTCAGAGGTCAAAACATTCTTGGTTATAGTCACTATGCTGATGATGTAGTCATTGCATTCGTTAAGAAAATGGTAGAAAACGGTATTGGCGTTATCCGCGTATTTGATGCACTGAATGACGTACGCAATCTTGAAGTGGCTATGAAGGCTGCTAAAGAATCAGGCGCTCATGTACAAGGTGTATGCGTATTTACGATTAGCCCTTACCACACAATTGAAAGCTATATTACACTGGCTCGTCAATTAGTTGAGCGTGGTGCTGACTCTATCTGTATTAAGGATATGTCTGGCCTACTCAGACCTTATGTTGCTTATGATTTAGTAAAAGCTTTGAAAGCAGATCCTAAAATCGGTGTGCCTATCCAACTTCATACTCACTATACAAGTGGCATGGGCTCAATGACTTATCTGAAAGCCATTGAAGCTGGCGTCGATGTCATTGACTGTGCATTGTCACCATTTGCTCTTGGTACTTCCCAACCATGTACTGAGACCATGATTGCGGCTTTAGAGGGTACTGAATATGACACCGGTCTTGATCGCCACTTGCTGAAAGACGCCGTTCTTCATTTTTCTAAGGTTAAGAAAAGCTTGGCAGAAGATTTCAAACTCAAAACTAACTTTGATGTTGACACTAACGTGCTCGACTTCCAAATTCCTGGTGGAATGCTCTCTAACTTGTACAATCAACTGAAAGAGCAAGGTATTGAAGATAAATATCAAGAATTACTGGAAGAAATGCCTCGTGTACGTGCAGAGCTTGGCTATCCTCCATTGGTTACTCCTACCAGCCAAATCATTGGCTCAATGGCAACCTTTAATGTAATGCTCGGCGAACGTTACAAAATGATACCTCGTGAAATCAAAGACTTAGCTCGAGGTAAATATGGTAAAACTCCGATGCCTGTTGATGAATCAGTTCGCGCAAAAATCATTGGCGATGAAAAGATTATAGACTACCGTCCAGCTGATGATATTGCACCTCAGATGGAGATTATAACCAAACAACTTGCAGAAGAAGGTTATCCTAATGCATCCACTGAGGATGTCTTATCATACGCCTTGTTCCCTGCAGTTGCCTTAGCTTACTTTAAGCAACACCGTTAAGATAGAATTAAGGCCCTAACCGGAAAGGTTAGGGCTTTAATTTTTATAACGTAGTCATGCAATCATCGACAAAAACAAGAAGATCCAATAAATTCACGCAAAATAGAATTAAGAGGAATTTGAGCATCTTCAATATTCTCAAAAGTTGCTAAAAATTTTAATAAGCGATTAGCCTCTGAATACTCAACTTGTTCATGTGTTATTTTAGTCAATAAAGGTTCCGCATATTTTTTTAGTACTCCGAGTTCATAAATTAGCGCTGAATTAAACATCATGTCTGCGTCTTCTTGATAAGGGAAAATATTTAGTTCTTCACCTCGCTGCACTGATTGCCACATACTTAATGTTTTCAGAGCATCATGAGATCTAAACTGATTATCTCGAACAATTCTACGAATTAATCTGGCATCGGTAGTCGGAATACGATTATGATTATCAATTGACAATTGAGTTAAAGCACTAATATATATTTTTACTTTATGTTCACGAGGAACAACTTTACTTAAGCGCTCATTTAGTCCATGAATTCCCTCTATAATTAATGGTTGATTTTTATCAATTCGGATGACATGCCCATGATATTCACGTTGGCCTAATATAAAATTATAAGATGGAATTTCCACAGCCTCACCATTTAAAATCTTACTTAAATGCTCATTAAATAGTTGTAGATCAATAGCCTCAATCCCTTCGAAATCATAGTCACCGTTTTCATCTTTCAACGTTTTAGCACGGTCAATAAAATAATCATCTAAAGATAGCGCTACTGGACGGAGTCCATTGACTTTGAGTTGCACCGTCAGTCGCTGAGCAAAGGTAGTCTTACCTGACGAAGAAGGTCCGGCTACTAAAACAACCCGAACTTCCTTATTCTGAAATACGAAGTCTGCAATGTGAGCTATTTTTTTCTCATGCAAAGCCTCCGCCACTCTAATAATGTCATTAATCTTATCATCATGTACATATTCATTCAATGTTGCTACATAACTACACTGTAAGATTTCACCCCAGCGTTCGGCCTCCAAAAAGATTCCCGATAATTTAAATTGAAGTACAAATTGTGGTAATTTATCAGGATTTTCTTTTTTCGGGAAACGTAAAATAAAACCTGACGCATGTTGTCTTAATTCAAAAACTTTTAAACTTCCTGTATCCGGAGTCATAGTACCATAAAAATAGCCATAACTCTCACCACAATAGTAAATTGTAACTTCCTCACGTTTTAATTGTTCTAAATGTCTCACCTTTTCATTTTGCCCGGTGAGCTTAAATAATTCAATTGCTTCAGCAATCGGCATATTCTTCATGGTTATCTGACGATTCTCATCCACAATTTTCCGCATGTGACATTCCAAGACTTTTAGATGGTCTATTGTAATTGGCTTCCCCATATACAACTCACAGTACAGTCCATTGCTTAAAGAGTGCTCAACTGTCACTCTGCCTTGAGGAAAGATTTCGAGAGCCGCAGCAATCATTACAAACACCAGACTCCGCTGATAAACTTTTATTCCAGATTCAGTATGCAAATCTAATAAATCCACAGTGCAATCAGAATTCACGCAAAATTGCAAATCCTTCATTTCATTATTTACTTTAGCAGCAACAATTGACGTAGAATATAGTTTTTGCATATCTTGACTTATTTTTAATAAAGTTACTCCTGTATCATATTCGCAAATTTCCCCATTCGTAAATTTAATAGTAATAGATTCTTTCATCTAATACCTCCTGCATATATTTTTAATCAAATGTTTAATATCAGATGCTATTATTTACGCCATACATTCATACTTTATTCTTATAAAAATAATAAGCAATACAAATCCACATCTCCCGTAACTCTTATTTCAAAAATTACGGCAAATAAGCATAAATGCGTATTTGCCGTTAATCATTATTTTATGTAGCACTATGCATTTATGATCTTACAAAAATAAAGAAATAACTTTATAAGACAGAGCACTGACAACTGCTGTACATGGAATAGTAAATACCCAGGCTATCAACATTTGTTGTGCTACTCCCCAATGCACGGCACTAAGGCGCTTCGCTGTACCTACCCCCATAATTGAACCAGAAACTACATGGGTAGTACTTACCGGCAAATGTAATAGTGTTGCGCCAAAAATAATCAGGGATGAATTAAGATCTGCCGCAAAACCGCTAATAGGCTCTAATTTAAATATCTTAGTACCCATTGTACAAATTATGCGCCAACCACCAGCTGCAGTACCTAGTGCCATGGCTGTGGCTGTCGATATTTTGACCCATAGAGGGACTTCTAGTGTTGTCAAATAGCCTGTACTCACCAAAGTTAGCGTAATAATTCCCATAGCCTTTTGAGCATCATTGGAGCCATGAGAAAACGCCATCATCGCTGCAGTCACAATTTGTAATCGTTTAAATTTATGATTAATCCTACCAGGTGCCATGTTACCAAATTTCCAAAACAAAGCTGACATTACAAGTAAACCTGTTCCCATGGCAATAAGTGGCGATACAATAAGGGCTGCAACTATTTTTAATATACCTGCAATTTTTAAAGCTTCATAGCCATTAGCAACTAAAACGGCCCCTACGACACCACCAACTAATGCATGAGATGAGCTACTTGGTATACCCATCCACCAAGTAAGCAAATTCCAAAAAATGGCACTCATCATAGCAGCAATAATAATGGGTTCATTAACCATCTGAGCAGACGTAACAAGATCGCCACCAATGGTCTTGGCAACACCTGTACTATAGGTAGCACCAATAAAATTAAGCCCTGCGGCCATCCATACTGCCGTCCTTGGTGTCAACGCCCGAGTGGACACCGAAGTGGCTATAGCATTAGCAGTATCATGAAATCCATTAATATAATCAAAAAAGATTGCTAATAAAACAACAATAATAATCAATGTATCAGGCATATTTCATAACCACGCCTCGTAATAGGTCTCCAATATTTTCACAGTGATCAAGGGCGTTTTCCATATGTTCTAGTATTTCTTTCCATTTTATAATCTCTATTGCATCTGTGCATGTATCAAACAACAATGCTACTTCTCGGCGATAAATATTATCTCCTTGACTTTCTAGTTCACCAATTTTTTTGGTATGTTCAAGTATTTTCCGTTGATTTCCTTTAATGTTATTTAATAATGTAAAAGCTTGTACCATTTCTTCTGTACACTGTGCCAAGACACTAGCTAGCTCAGCAGCACCAGGTGTTGGTTTTCCTGCCTTATAGAGTGCCATACGTTGCATTATACCTTGCTGAAAATCCACTACATCATCTAGCTTGGTTGCCAAGGCATAAATGTCTTCACGATCAAGTGGTGTGATAAATGTCTGATTAAGTTTATCAATTATCGCATCATTAATATCATCCGCCTGCTGTTCCAATATGGAAATATGTTGCATTTTTTCCTCAAGATGGGTATAATTATCCATAACATCTTTAAGCACATAGGCTCCCTGCCTCAATACATTACTACTGTCCAGAAATAATTTGAAAAAATCGTCTTTTTTGGGTTTAAAACCGAACATATTGAATCCCCCATTTTAATTATTAGCAAATCAATTAGAGTGTTTTTTAACTACGCTCCAATTAACAAATTCGTCATATTATACCCTAAAATACTATAACACCAATAGCCAAATAAAACAATAATATATATATAGTTCAGACAATTTCAGACAAATAACTCCCCATAAATTTAATTTTTTTATACAATAAGCAGATAACATTAAAGAAGAGTGAACAATTGTTCGCTCTTCTTTAATGTTATCTGCTTATGATTTTGTTTAACAGGCGGTATACTTTAAAAGGAAATGGTACACGACGAAGAGCAAATCTCATGCCCATAACAAAAAGTACAATAAAGCCAACTAAATGTATAATCCAAAAACCAAATCGCGGGAATTCCATGGTAGTGTCATCAAGCCAATTTTCATGTCGACAACCCAATTCCATCGCCTCCTTTGATTATAGTCTTTCCCATAATATTATAATCAATGAATGGATCATTATGTATTTAATAGTTTATTATTATTCTCCTCCTAACGCCTTCATCGCTTTACTTATCTTCGCAGCCATACCTACGATTTTAGCTGTTGTCACAGCACATACTGCAATTCTAATACCATGAACTATTGGCACTGCAAAAATATTGTCAGCATGCAATTTTTCACAAATAGCATCCGGATTATTGGCTGGGATAGTAATAAAAAAGCCTGCGATATATGGTAGTATATGTAAGCCAACTTCTTGTGCTTCACTCATAAAAATATCTGCACGTCTACGAATCAAAGTATAAAGTACTTCACGTTCTTGCTCAACCTGTGCCAAGAGTACTTTATCCTGATAAATAACAGTCATCAATTTCATAGCACTATGGGTAATATTCGACCATGTAGCCCGACTGGTAAATTGATTAATATTCTTAAATTCTTCGATTACTTCTTTACTCGAAGAAACGCCTATCATAGCACCCGTACGTTGCCCATACATAGTGAAACCTTTTGACATAGTACATGCTAAAATAGGTAGTATATTCCGTGGTAAATCACCAAGTTTCTTTAGAAAAGCGCGGCAAGCATTTTTTTCTCCAGCATAATCAATATAGGCAATATCAATGAGTGGAATGATACATTTCGTTTTATCCTTAGCACACTCTTGAAATAAAGCCAATACATGATCCCAATCACTGTCCGTCAAACTAAATCCCGTCGGATTATGAGCTGGTGTATTAATAATTACAATTAAATTATTTTGTTTGACGAGTAATTCTTTAATCTTAGTACCAAAACTTACAATATTAAATTTTTGCTGTTCATTAAATAAGGTATATGTATCCAATTTGCGCAAACTATCTTGACAAAATACCTGATAGGGTCCCCAATACCAATCAGAAGTTAATACTGTATCCCCTATTTCTGAATAGTTCCAAATGGTATGATGAATAGCACCTGAGCCACCAGCTGTAGCAATTGCTTCAATATGACCATCAGGCTTATGATCAGCAAACGTTAACTCGATAAAGGCTTCCAGAAAATCAGGTGCTCCAGCAATCGGTGCATAGCTGATAATATCGTTAATTGCCAAATTTCTAAACGCTTTTTCTACAGTTGGTAGACATGCTAAGATTTCCTTCTCATCCATAATAGCACCAATTGTGGCATTTACGACTTTCTCTCTGCCATATTGGGCAACAGCCCTGCCAGCAGCGGCACTCGCTCCAAAAATATTATCCATGGCACACTTACCTTTGGCATGTGATGCCGCAATACTATAAGTCATTACTTTTCCCCCTAAGCTTGTTTTACTGTACTATAAGCAATTTAACATTTCCCTACTTATACTTAAAAGTCCTGCTTAATCTATTTTAAATACATAAAATATAGGCAGGAATAAATTCCTGCCTATATTTCTGTACTAATATCTTATTTATTGCTAGTATATTGATTTTGTTGAGCTTGAATCATTTTTCGAACCATTTGGCCACCTACCCGGCCATTATCAGCAGAACTTAATGCACCTTTATAAGTGTTCTTATAGTCTTTTAACCCAATCTCAGCAGCTGTTTCTTCTTTCAATTGCTCAAGAGCTTTTTGTGCGGCAGGGTTTACAATTTTTTTACTTCTTGACATAATCAAAAACCTCCATTCATTTTTTTTGGGTTCTGATATTATGTTGTCTATAATGCATTCATTAGATACATTGTATTTTTTGGAAGAAGAATTTAAACCAAAACCACAAAAAAGTAGCTCTCTGAGTAACACAATATCAATTATATTTATATACTATACGGATTAAGAATTTAAATTGTTATTATAATAAAAAATTTTATACGTTTATATTTAAGAATAATCAAGGAGGAATACATATGGAATGTAGAAAATCCATGCAAGTTGCGGTAAACGGCATTCTTAATATACCACAATACATACCTGATATTGATTTTATATTGCGCGTGACCTCTACTCCAATAATTAAAAACGCAATTGTAATAGATAAGCAAATTAGCTTTTCTGGACATATATTTATTTGCATCGAAATGGTCTCATCTAAACCTGACTGCCCACAAACAGTCTATTTTACTTCATTTGAAACACCATTCATTGGTCTAATGGATCACTGTTGCGCGCGCGCAGGTATGGATGCTCAAATGAGTGCTTCCATTAAGCACCAAGATTTTAAAATCCTGACTCCCAAATGTATCAACAAATTAATAGTAGTAAAAATTTCCTTACTCAGACTTACGAAGTCATGTACACCTGTAAATGCTCATTGCTGCGAGGCCAAACTCACTTTAGTATGTAAATCCCCTCTCCCACATCCCTGCCCACCGCCAAAGCCGTGTCCATCTGAAGATTCATGTACTCAAAGTCCTATTCAGCACACTCATTCTATTGACTTTCACCTGCCGCAAACGTTAGAAAAATGCAACACAGGATATATTGAAAACTCTTCTTGTTCAATATGCGGGTGTGAAATTGACCATGCTTAACCACTTTATTGCTCTTACTTGAACAAGAAAGTCATATATATTCTGATTGCGTAAAAAAATCCGCCTCTTATTAAATAAGAAGCAGATTTTTTCAATTCTTTAGTTTTAGCCTTCCACGGTAATGACCTTCGAACTTTCCCACAAGCCATGGATATTACAGTAAGAAGTAGCTAGTAATGTACCTGAATTGTTTATTTTTAAGACAGCCTTGGCTACAGGTTCAGTGTATGCGGTTCCTTTATTAGCGCCTTCAACAGACTCACCATGGACACTAAACTCATACGTTCCAATTTCATATACAAACTTACCATTATCAGGTTTGAAATATAATTTTATCCACCGGATATTATGTTCAGTCGTGTTTGGGTGAGCAATTTCTTTACCTACACATAAATCTACTGCAAACGTTTCCCCTGCCTTTACATTTACAGGAGCTTCAATTACCGGAGCATGTTTTTCAATTTTCCAATCAGCACTTTGTATTACATCAGCTATTTTCATAAATTAAAACCCTCCTTCATATTTTAGAATATATTGGATACTTCTTTCTAGTATATATATTTGCGGCAAATTCACAAATACCTTTTTAGTTTATATACTTTTTACAGAATTATTACTATTTTCTCTTTTCGATTATATATCATTATTTACATAACTTATGATTAATCTATAAAATTTGTAGACAAAATGTATATTTTATGGTACATTTTTATAAAATAACCTTTAAGTTGGTCCAGAGAGGCTAATAAGGTGCACAATGACTTGGCCGTAATCCGACTTTGTCTGTACTGCCTCTTAAGACTCTTACTCTGGTAAGAGTCTTTTTATTTAGGTTGTCGAAAGTATTATACTTTACGCTTCTAAATAATGGCAATTCAAGCTTGGTACAAGCTAATTTTCTATATTGTGCGCAAAAGGTAATTAAGGAGATTTTTTATGAATACACGTATTATTCAAGTCGAAGAAAAATTACCCCTGCTACAGATAATTCCTCTCAGCCTACAGCATCTTTTTGCCATGTTTGGTGCTACTGTCCTCGTGCCTATTTTATTTAAAGTCAATCCAGCAACAATTTTGTTATTTAATGGTATTGGTACCTTATTGTACTTGTTTATTTGTAAAGGTAAGATCCCTGCCTATCTTGGCTCTAGTTTTGCTTTCCTTTCCCCAGTATTTATTATTTTACCTCAGTACGGTTATAATGCAGCATTAGGTGGATTCATAGCTGCCGGCGTTGTCTTTTCCTTGGTTTCCCTAATTATTAGTCTTGTTGGTACAAAGTGGATTGATACAGTGTTTCCACATGCAGCAATGGGTGCAATTGTTGCTGTTATCGGTCTAGAGTTAGCACCTGTTGCTGCCGATATGGCCGGCCTCACAGCTAAAATATTAGATACTAACGTAATTATTGTGTCCATGTTTACATTAACAGTCACTATTCTTGGTTCCATTATGTTTCGCGGCTTTTGGGCAATCATCCCTATTCTCATCGGAGTACTTACTGGTTACGCCTTATCCTTTTTCCTAGGACTGGTAGATTTAGCTCCCATCGCTACTGCTCCATGGTTCGCTGTTCCCACATTCTACGCTCCTGAATTTAATTTTAATGCCATCACTATTATCTTGCCAGCGGCCTTAGTCGTTATCGCCGAACATATCGGGCATTTAATTGTCACAGGCAATATTATCGGTCGCGACTTGACAAAAGATCCTGGACTTCATCGCTCTTTACTCGGTAATGGTCTGTCCACAATCATTTCAGGTTTCTTTGGCTCCACTCCTAATACCACTTATGGTGAGAATATTGGCGTAATGGCAATTACCAAAGTATACAGCGTCCAGGTTATTGGCGGCGCTGCCATATTGGCAATCATTCTCTCCTTCGTCGGCAAATTAGCTGCTGCCATTCAAAGCATTCCGGTACCTGTCATGGGAGGTGTTTCACTCTTACTATTCGGAGTCATCGCCGCTTCCGGTATACGCATACTGGTAGAATCCAAAGTAGACTATGGCCGCGCTCGCAATCTTATTTTAACCTCTGTCGTATTAGTTGTCGGCATCAGCGGTGCCAGCATTACTTTGGGTACAGTAACCATGAAAGGTATGGCGCTAGCGACGATTGTATCAATTATTCTTAGCTTAACCCTGAAAGTATTAGATATGCTGGGACTTACAAATGATAAAATCTAATTGCTTTTATTTGAGACATTATATATTGTGAGCTAAAAAAACTTCCGCATAAGCGGAAGTTTTTTTATTAAGACCTAAAATTAACAAATTGCAAATCAATACCAAAATCGTGCTGTCTTAATTGGGCAATAGCATTTTGCAAATCATCCTTATTTTTGCCTGTTACTCTTACTTGATCATCTTGAACTTGTGCCTGAACTTTGAACTTGTTATTTTTAATATAAGCGATAACATCCTTAGCCTTTTCCTTGTCAATTCCTTTTTTAACGGTGACAATCTGCCTAGACGACCCGCTAAAACCTGATTCTACTTTACCATACTCTAAATTTTTTAAAGAAATACCACGTTTAATAATTTTAGTCTCTAAAATTTCAATAACATTTTTCAGTTTATGATCATCATCACTAACCACCTTAATCAGAATACCTTCTAAAGTAACTTTAGATTTACTACCACGAAAATCAAACCGCTGACCAACTTCTTTTACGGTTTGATTTACAGCATTATCTACTTCTTGCAAATCAACTTCTGAAACAACATCAAAAGAACATTCCTTAGCCATAATATGACCCCCTATTTATAATATTCATTTCCTAATCGTTATTGTAACTGTCTTACTCACCACAACATAAAAGAATGCTATGACCCCACCGATCGTAAAGAAAAAGGCCACTGGCTTGACCATGATAATTTCTGAACTACCAACTAGACTACATAACAAAGTCGTCATATAAGCTAGGAAAAGTTCACCATATCTAGAACTATTTCGCCTAGGAGCAATAAACAGCCAAACTAAGAATCCCAAAACAATAAATATACTATTTTGCATCAATCCCATAGTGATCACCTCATTATAAGCCATTAACACTTATAAATTCGGACTAAAATTTATTTTTCCTGCATATTATATAACATTTTTTTTCGCAAAGAATTTATATAGTAGCATTATGTTTCTGATCTTCATATGATGTATCAGATACTCAAATAAAATATCCTTAAAGGAGGCTATCGAAACTTATGGATGGCAAATACCCACATTGGTATCATGAGCAAATGGACGAATGCTGTAACCATATGGATCCACCAATGATGAATCAAGATTGTATGCCACCAATGATGCACCACGAATGTATGCCACCTAAAGCATACGCGTGTCCTGAAGCTACTTTCAAAGATCGTCTAATGCATATGTTAGGCAATGATGTTATATTCTCAGTTGATGCTAGAATATGTGGCCGTGAATCATTTTGCGGTACCTTGTGTCATGTCGGTTGTGATTTTATTATTGTAAGTATCTGTATAAGACATAAACCACTTTCTCTGATGGTACCAATCAAGATGATTCGTTTCATCGGTCCTAAATAACATTAATAGTTAGTAATTATTAACTAAAAATTCCTATTCTATTCACTCACGACATAAGAGAACATGCCTTGATCTAAGCATTCAGACTCAGGAAAAAGATGATCAACGGCTAAACTATAACATGATCGTTGAAACAACCTGTGCCTGCTTTATAGAATCAGGAAGCTTATACTTCCTGATTCTATAAAATGTGGTAAATGCCTTTGTTTTAAGGAGGTTAGCATTTTGAAAAGAACACATTCCCGAAGACCCATGTCAATGGATTTAGAGCATATTAGTATGCTTCACGCTGAAGCTGTTGAGCAACTAGATTTAATGTATACCACTCTAGAAGCTGCCGAACAAACCAGCGGCACTATGCGCGACAAACTTGATGATATGTCAGTAAATCACTGGGATGCCTATATGGACGTTATACATCTAATTGGCATGCATGATGAATTGATGAGCTCCGCTCTGAGAAAATATAGCACAAGAATACAAGAAACACAAACTAATTCAGGAGAACGACAATTCAGCTTGCATCGTACTAGTTTATTATTCCTATTACTGACTCTAATACGCCATCATCGTCGACTGGAACATATTTTCAAATTGCGTGGCAATCCTATGAGCGATTATTTTCAAGAATCTATAATTATGGAGCGAGAACATATCTCTAATTTAATAACGATAGTACAAAGCTTAATGTAAGATAAGTATTTTAGGTAAAAGGACGATCAATTGATTGTCCTTTTACTACGTATAAAGGGTTTTCATATACACTTCTAGAAATCAAGTAATATTAGCATCCTAAACAGCGACTAATAAAATATTTAATTAAGGAAATGCTATTTATTGCAACACAATTTAAAGGAGCCCTCATGCTAGATTTTATAGTGCCTGAGACAGTTACGCCTATACCAATGAAAGATTTTCTACGCCGCCAGATTGGGTTATCCCTTACACTCTGGCGAAAGATTAAAAACACAGGAACGCTAACGGTCAATAACCAAGATGTATCTATTAATCACATTGTTTATCCTGGAGATATTATCACTATAAATTGGCAACAAGCGTGTTCGATCATGCCAATGAAGTTACCACTCGCCATTCGTTATGAAGATGAGTATATACTCATCGTAGATAAGCCTGCAGGCATGTTAGTACACCCCACAGTCTCAGAAGATTTGACAACATTGGCTAATGCTGTCATCTATTACTTCCGTGCAAGGAATCTACCCTATAATTTTCACCCTGTTCACCGTTTAGACCGCAACACCTCGGGCCTAGTGCTTATTGCTAAGCAGCCTCATATTCAACACTTGTTATCTCGCAATCATATAAAAAATATCAATCGTCAATATCTGGCACTAGCCTCCGGGACAGTAATACCTGTCGAAGGTACTATAGATGCACCGATTGCTAGACATCCTGATAGTATTATTGAACGTATGGTCGCTGAGAATGGACAGCATGCCATCACTTGCTATAAAGTGCTTGAACATTTAAATAATGCAAGTTTAGTGGAATTAACTCTCTTGACTGGACGTACCCACCAGATCAGAGTGCATTTATCACACATTGGGCATCCGTTGCTAGGAGATGATCTTTACGGTGGCTCAAGAAAACTTATCGAGAGACAAGCTTTGCATGCGGCCAAACTATCCTTCCCCCATCCCGTTTCAGGCAAGATAATTAATGTATCAAGCCCACTGCCGATTGATTTATTACAGCTACTTAAAGTGCTTAAAAGGGACTAAGTTTATATATATGATCCTTACTTACTACTTTATTATTTAGCTATATGCTATAATAAGCTTAGATAAATACTATATTATATATTTATTGAGGAGGAATTACCTTGCCACTAGTTAGCACAACTGAAATGTTTAAAAAAGCCTACGACGGACACTATGCCATTGGCGCTTTCAATGTCAATAACATGGAAATTATTCAAGGTATAGTTGAGGCCGCTAAAGCCGAACAAGCTCCATTAATTCTGCAAGTATCTGCAGGTGCTCGTAAATATGCCAAGCATATCTATCTTACAAAATTAGTAGAAGCTGCAATAGAAGACTCAGACTTACCGATTGTCCTACACCTTGATCATGGTGCTGATTTCGAGATTTGCAAATCCTGTATTGATGGCGGGTTTAGTTCTGTTATGATTGATGGTTCAAAGTATTCCTTCGAGGAAAACATTGCATTGACCAAAAAAGTAGTAGAATATGCCCATGCACACGGTGTAGTTGTCGAAGCTGAACTAGGCAAACTCGCTGGTGTAGAAGATTCCGTTAACGTAAGTGCAAAAGATGCTACATATACTGACCCTGATGAGGCCGTAGAATTTGTCAAACGCTCAGGATGTGACTCCTTGGCAATTGCAATTGGAACGAGTCATGGAGCATACAAGTTCAAAGGAGAGCCCAATCTTGATTTTGCACGTTTAGAGAAAATTTCTAAACTGTTACCTGGTTATCCAATTGTACTACATGGCGCGTCTACTGTACTGCCTGAATTTGTAGCAAAATGTAATGAATATGGTGGTCACATTCCAGGAGCTCAAGGTGTTCCTGAAGATATGTTACTTAGAGCTGGTAAATTCGGCGTATGTAAAATTAACATTGACACTGACTTAAGATTAGCCATGACGGCTTCAATCCGCGAGCATTTTGCAAAGAATCCTAGCGACTTTGACCCTCGTCAATACTTAAAACCAGCCCGTGATGCCATTAAAAATATGGTGCAACATAAGATTAAAAATGTATTGAATTGCAGCAACCGAATCTAATAAATGTACGTAAAGGAGCTGAGACGTTTTGTCTCAGCTCCTTTACGTACATTCAAAATTAAGTACTTCTTTATTGTATTATAAAACACATAATCTTGAAATATTAGGATAAAATAATAATTATTATAAGTGGAAGGAGATTATGAATATGACTGAGAAAAACATTAACTTAGCTAATTTAAATGATGATCAATTAACCGCAATTGAGAAATTTGAAAAAGAGTTTAATAAAAAATATAATAGCAACTTTTTTATTATGGCTTATGGCAATAAATGATATGTTCCCCTCCACGTACTGATTGCACATCGGGACTCACGTGATCGTCGTGCCTAGCATCTGGAGAATTCTCACCACTCTCAGAAACGACAAAGTATAAAAGACGAACGAAAAAGCACCCATAATTAAATGAGTGCTTTTTTGCTTAACCAGCAACTACCTATCCTCCCAGCTCGTTTCCAAACAAGT
>JGI24143J45723_1000800_pt1 | contig 15841 bp, 7 predicted proteins | sample BarGraIncu00432A_FD_45723 | JGI IMG/M metagenome (IMG submission 45723) | reverse complement strand
TTTTTCAGTATCAAAAATAGTAAAGTGGTAAACTTTTTCACTGTCACTACTGGTAAACAAATTCAGTAGCAAGTGGTAAAGAAATTCGTTGACATTCACAATAATCTAACAATGTTGCTAGGTCTAAATTCCGTTGCAATTTGTGGCGAGTGAGTTGTTATAAAAAGTTGCTCTTCAAAACTCTCTATTAAATATTTAGATAATTTTCTTTGTTGGTGTGGATGCAAATGTGCTTCAGGTTCTTCAATTACAAATAATGTTACTCTTTCCTGAGTTTTCTGAATTTTTTGTTTCGCTATCCAAGTGGCTAAAAAAATTTGATTATTCCTACCATCACCCCCAATGGTAAGCCGACTACCATTAGCTGAATAACACAGGTCAAGGTTATCAAGTAGTTTACCTGCATCACTATTCCCCGTAACAAACTTAACATTTTGATCTTCATTATGTATGGATAAATTGCTCAATTCATCGTTAACTGATTTTAAAGATGTTTTTATGTAATTAAGATTATCTACACTGTTATTTAGGTTTTCCAAGTCAGATTGAATAATCTCCATAGATAATTTATCTTCATTAGCCGACTCTTCTTTGAGAAGGCTTTTTGATATTTCTAGGAGCTTGGTACGTTCTCTTTTCATGAAAGAAAATAAATCTCTGTTAGTAGATACATATTCTAAGTTTAACCGTTTTAAATAAAACCGTGTATTTTTTTCTTCAAGCAAATCCTCAGTTGGACCAGAAAATATTGAATATTCGCCGTTTTTACTATTTATATATTTTATAATCATTGACTCTTTTTCAATAGCACCTGCAAACACACTTTTTAAACAATCTTCAGTTATATTACCTAAACATACAATGATTTCTATATTCTCCGCACTTGTATAGACATTGTAATCACTATTGTTAAGTTCTAACTCTCCGTCACTAATGTTTTTGTCAAATAACAACCTTAAAGTATATATTAAATTAGTCTTTCCAACATCATTTGCGCCTATAATAAGTGATTTATCTGCAAAATGTATTATTTCATCATCAAAGTTTCTAAATCCTTTAATTCTTATCTAATCAATTTTCATATCTATTTCCCCCTTTTTAACTTTTCCTTATATATATCGACTTTCAAATCTATAAATATGTCTAATATTTTATCTGAAAGGAACAAATAAGCTCTAAGAAAGCTACTTTTTCACATAATTTAACCAATGACGAAAACAATTTTTTTAATTTTATTCATTGACTATTAAATGTCATAACTCAATAATTCTATTTAATTTTACAAACATTTAAACATATTAAATATTCTAAATTTATCTGTATCTGTATGTGTATGTGTAAATGATTCACCATAACTATCTTTGTAGTCTTCATTCCATATATCTTCTATAGCTTCAAGCAATCTGTATCCACTATTAACACCATAATCAGATACATAGATTTCTTCAAGATTTTCTTCTATAACTTCTCTAAAATCTAATAAGTCTTCATCCATAATAATATCATATTTAAAGCTCTCAAATTTATTTTCTACAAGGCTTGCTGCTTCATCCCAGTCAAAATAGAACCCCCCCTCATCTTCCTCCGCCCCACATTCATAATAAATCGAAAGGTCATTAGCGAAGTCAGCTAGAGCTTGTATACATAATCTATATACTTTATTACTATCAAGAATTTCATTTAATAGTAAACTATTATCTTCATATGATAAATTTAATTTATTTACAATCAAGTATTTTCTAAATGTTTTAATATATGTTATTTTATCCAATAAAATATATTGTACTTTTTCTTTCATCCCATTTTTTTCATAAATAGTCTCTACTTCCAATAAACCTATGTTTCCATTTATGATTAATTCCAACACAATCTCTAACTCTTCATCATTCATCCTATTATTTTTTACAAACTCATCCAAAATCCCTTTTATAATTAAACTCATACTATTATCATTTTTATATTCTGTTATAATTATTTTGAGAATAGCAATTTCTTTGTCTACTCTATAAACATTTATGTTTTCAATGGCACCGATAACTTTTTGCTTTATAATCGTTTTATCATAGTCATCTATATTAACATACCCTTTGAATCTTACCGTTTTATTAGAGCTAAACTTTTCTAATTGCTCAAGGTATTTTACAGAACTCAGAATCCTTTTTCTTTCCCTTCTATCGTCATTTAAATAATTTATTAGAAAATCATTTATAGATGGATTAATAAATACAATTGTTGATTTTCCTTTATCATTATATCTATTTACTCTTACGAAACCCTGAGATAATGTTTTTAATGCTTTACAAAATGCATCTTGAGTTGCAACAAAATTATTATTTCTAATTTCATAATCATATCTTTCCTCAAATGCATTTTTTACTATGTTTTCATCAATATCTCTATCCAACGTAAAAATTGTCCATACCAAAAATCGGTCTTCAGCAGATATTTTATTTTCAAATTCATTTTTCCATATTTCTTTTGGGTTATCTAAATTATGAAAAATAAAATTTAAATATTCAGATGTTTCAATTTGAGAAATTCTATTTTTATTCAAAATAAATTCTATTAATCTAGGAGTATAATTTCTATGCCTTATTATCTGTAAATATATTTCATCTTTTTTTATTACTTCTATAAATTCTTTGCCTATTTCATTAAAATATAAATGATTATAAAAGATTTTTGCTTTATCTATATCATTATAAGAGCTTACTTTTAAATTATATTCTTCAAATTCAACACTAAATCTTCCTAATTTTTCAAATTGCTGAATTCCCTTATTATATATGGTACTTCTTGTTGTTAATATAACTAATTTATTTTTTTTCCTTAGATACTTATTTAAAAAAGATACCATCTTATTTTCACTAGTTGAAGTAAATAATTCTAGGAAATTTGCACCTAAAAAATCATCTATGAATACTATTTCTTTTTCATCTTTATCTATCGACATTATTTGTTCTAACTCTTTAATACTATCACCTGTTATAAATTTTAACTTATACCCCTTATCTAAGTACTTATAAACCAACATTTCTGCTAAAACTGTTTTCCCCACTCCTGGCTCTCCATTAATTAACAACATATTAGTTTTATTTAATATTTCTAAAGCTTTATCAAAGTTCTCAGTTATTACGTATAATCTTAATTTCTCCTCAATTCCATCTATATAATATTCAATATTGTTTTCTTGAGCATTATGAATAATTCTATCTAGTACAGTAGTACTAGATAGCCAGAGCTTATAATATTTTTTTTCTATCCACTCATTACCCTTTTGTTGCAAAATAGTATTTAATTTCTTCAAATCATAAATATCTTCTTCACTTTTTATAACACCATTCATTAATTTCATTATTTCAGTTACTTGGCCTGCTGATAAATCTAAAGAAGTTATTAATAGATATCTTTCGAAATTTTTATTTTTAACCTTTTCAAGTTCTTTTTTAAGTGAACTTTTCAAATTACTGTAATTCGATTTTGGGTAATGTTTGACTTGTCCTGCTATCATTTTATGATCATTATTTATACAACTTAAGTCTATTCCTCCATCTCTTCCTTTTCTATACGTCCTAAAATCTAATCCAAGTTCTTCTCGCATCAAATCCTTACTCAGTTCTTCAAATTCCTCATCATTCAATGTATCAAATTTATAAGTATTCATAGTAATACCCCTACCTTAAGCTATATTTTTAATTATGTATTATAATCAATTTAAACTACATAGTTTAACTATATCATCATGCTTCGTTAATTAAACCATTACAAATATCATGCCTTTTTAGTAAAGATCAATATTTACCGGATTATTAAAAAAATATGCAAACATATTATAAAGCAATAGCACTCTCTAGCGTTTAAATTATCCAATATGCTTTAATAATTTTATCTATATCACAGTTAAATATCTTAGTCTCACATAATATAATTTAGTATCATCGCTATATCTTCTATTGTATGGATTCTGTCAACTTTAAGCATTATCAGTAACTCCTACCACCTACAATTGCACATGATTACATATATGGTATATGCAGTTACCTGTTACCCTTTTTTATGGAAAAGCTATACCAGCGTGCATTATAGTTTTTGAAAAAGAAAAATCACATTTATGATAGATGCTAGTAATAGCTTTGTTAATTGTGGAAATTACAGGTAAATTGGATAACGTATTTTATTTATTCGTAATCGAAAGTTGAATTTCAAATATACATTTGTATAATATGGCAAGTATTTTATTATGCGTAATTTACTATTCTTTATCCTCATCTAAGGTGCAAGCACATTCACTTTCGATTTTATAATCATGGCACTTGTCGCAATATTCCATATCAATAAGTACTCCACCATCTTTATGATTTGCACATTTATGCCATAAACATATTCCAGCTTGTAAGGTAGCATCATAGATTAATGAATCAGCTCCACATTCAGGACATATTCTATATTCATCTGGCTGAATATTATCTCGTTTAAAGTCGCAACTTGTACAATATATTTTCTCAGGATAACCACTGGAACCATAACCCATAAAAAGTGAATGTCTTCCACATTCAAAACAAGAACCACGAGTAAACTCAGTATTTGAAAGTTTTAAAAATTCTTCTTCATTATCAGCTACCTGTACAAAACAAAAAATATTTTTTAAATTTTCATTTAGTTGGTAATTAGTTTTATCACATATAACATTTTTACTTATTATTTTTAGCGCTGGAGATATAGCATTTTTATAAAGCTTTAATAGTAAATTTTGAACTTCTTTACTTCCTATTTCTAAGCAAAAATGTTGAATTTTATTCCTTTCCCTAGCCATTTCATCTACAATTTTAAGTGAGTTTTTGCTAAAAGATTCAGGGTAAAATCTTATTATTTCTCTACATAACTTATTAATATCTATAGACTTGCAATTATATACTTCATTTAGAGTAGGGTGCATTGGATCCTTACATTTTTCAAATAATGAATTTTTATCGAAAATATATATTGGATTTATCTGAAATAAAAGTTCTTTTAATAAAACTTCTGTACCTTGGAAGATAGAAAGAATTGTTTGTTTATAATCATTTCTACTGTTAGTTTTTACAGCATATTTTAAATGTTCAATACAGTGATTAATTGAATCAGTAGCATTTTCGTATAGTGAAAATTTAATCATTGATAGTGCCCCCTTTTGAAATTAATTTTGGCTAAGACCTCACTCTAAAAGTGACAGGTAGGTACTTCCTCTACCAATTAAAATGACGAGTTCTACTTATTTATTTTACACTAATAGTACGATTTTATTATAAATTTCTATTTAGTTTATTTGGAAACAAGGTTCCTTATCATTATCGCTATTATGGAGAATGCTAACACGACAAAACATTAATTCAGTATTTGTTTGTTAAAAATAACAATTAGGTACCCATTCTTATTTCAATTTACCTACCTTCATTATATAACAAACTTTATTGTTTTATCTTTATTTTACCTATATTGTCTTTTTATTCTTATAAATATTTAAACCAACCCCACCTCTCAAACACATCTAACAAAAAAAGATAGCAAAATCTTATAAAAAGCTTTACTATCTTTTTTAAAGATAGCCCCTCTATTTTTTAAATAATCACCACCATCACTCCACAAGATATTTATTCCTGTTTCCATAGGAAAATTTAATTGATAAACCTCGTAATTATTGATATAATTATTTTTTTAATTTCTTTATTAATCATATTCAAATTATACACACAAAAAAAGAGCCATCTCAAAATAGAAATTACTTTCTATTTTGAGATAGCCCCAATCTAATAATATATGAAAATCATTTACCTCTTGAATGTCTTCTTTTCATTAGTTTTTTCCATATATTCCTGAATTCTAACGAAATTTCTCTATCAATTCCCAAATAATTTAATAGAACTTCTCTATCTATGATATCTAACAAATCATCTATAGGCAAATCATTTCTAATGGTATTATCAACTAAACCTAATAATTCCTTTACTTTAATACTGTCCATCTCCTGTAGGTTAGGCAATATTACCTTCCCCACTTCCCCTGGTAATATTTCTAAAACTCCACCACCATAACTTCTACCGTTTATCTCAGTAAAAGCAAAGGTTATACTATTATAGTAAGATAACAGTACCTTATCTTTATCTATGCCTTCATTGAATTTTATTCTGTGCATAGTGTCTGTACTTACAGCATTTATGTTGTTTATTACGAACTTAGGAAAAGTATTATTTCTTCTTAAAAAAAATGCATCTGGTATCCATACAGAAGGCACTATATACCATCTATCTCTTATTTGACACTTATAACCAATATTCTCTTTTTCTTCTTCACCTTTTTCAATATACCCTTTATGTTTTTCTGAGTATTGTTCAAATGAAATGTCTTGTGGGAATTTAATTAAAAAGGCATTCTTATTTTTGTTAACATTAACCTGCCAATCCTCATAAGTGAAGTAAATACCGTGGGCATGAGAACTTCTTCCAATCAATGGTATTACCACATTATCCAACTCATACTCTCCAACAATATCTTTACTCACTGAAAAATACTTATTATTCCCAGTTGTTATACCCACATTAACAATACTTATATCGCTGAAAGTTACAAATTTATTATTATTTCTTATAGCCTTAACTAAGTCTAATTCGTTATCATTTATAAAATATTTAGTCCATTTTTCTTTGTTATGTTCTATGGGTCGGTATTCAACCTCATCCATTCTAAATTCAGATAAGCAATCCAAATTTTTTAATTCCTTGACCCCTATAATAGCATTTTCTACGGCTTCATTAGAATTTTTTTCCCCTATTAAAACAAGCACTTCTTGCTCTATATTATCAAAAACTAATTCTTCAAAAGCTAAAATAGTAATTTTAGCTAAATTATTAGTTAAAAACAACCTTAAATCTTCTGCATAAGCCACTTGAAGTAATTCAGCAGGGATAATAAAGGCTATTTTCCCATTCTCACTTAAAAGTTGAACACATGCAACCAAAAAACATACCCAAGCATTAATTAGCTTATTTGATTTCATATTGTGTGATACAAGAATTTCAGATTGCAATTGACGCTGCTTTTCTGTAAGGTATTGGTATCTTATATATGGTGGATTTCCTAAAATTAGATCGTAAGGTTCCTGAGATAGTAATAAATTGTATGTTTGTATAAAATCATCATTGATAACTTCATATTTATTATAATCTTTTACTAAATCTGTTACTTTATCAGCTTCATCTTCAATAATTTCTACAGCAGTAACTTTATCTATTTGATTATTGTTAATGTTTTCCATAATAGACTTAATAAAAACTCCATCACCACATGCAGGCTCTAAAATTGTTTTTACTTTATCATTATTAATGTCATCTATAAAAAGCTTGACTATAAAATCTGCTAATTTTTTAGGCGTATAATAGCTGCCTCTAAGTTTCTGCTCTGTTGCATTTGTCTTTAGTAACATTTTATCCCTCTGTTCTATAATAAAGTTTACTTAAATATTATATACACTACCAATCAATTGTTCAATGTTTTTTATAAGGAAATTTTTCTCACCTAATAAACTTGTTTGTTTGGTCTTGGTTATACCATTGTTCTTTAATATATCATTTATTTCATATATCCTTCTTGAATGTGTAACCACATCATCATATATATGCTTTTGAGTTTCATCCTCAAAATCAAGTTTCTTAATAGGTATAATTTCTAATACACTTGTTCCCCGTGCATAAAACCCACCCTCAAAGTCACTCCCGATTATGGATAAAAGTTTTTCAGTTACTGGATGTGTTAAGTATGCTTGTAAGTATTCTAAGCCGTATTTACTTCCTTCCTTTTCACCTATAGCACAATACCCTGCTGTTCCACCAGAAGCAATAACCAAATTGTTTTTGTCATATAGATACTTTGCTTTTTTACTTAATACACCTACAATCAGTTTTATTCTGTCATTAAACGCAGTTAAAGCTTGGTCTCTTCCAAATTGATACCAGGTGTCTTTAGTTGCATTCGGGACATCTCTTCTTCCTGTAGCGTCAATTTGCTTAGGCTTTAATTCGTCATAGTTATCCTTTAAATATTCTAAGGCATTAGGGAATCTATGTTTCATTATATCAAGTGTATATAATTTCCCATCTCCATCATATGGGAATATGATATATTTATCTGTGGAATATATATCATAGGTTCCGAGGTTCATTTCACTCTTCTTTATAGGCTTAAAATATTTTTTCAATATGTTTTTTTCAATTTTATATTCTTTATCAAACTTATTAATCAAATAAATATCATCTGAGATACCTATAATCTCACTATCAGAAAACCAGTAAATAGGCGGTCTTTCTGCACTTGTCTGTATGCCATTAAACACGTTAGCAACGTCTTTTAATTGTTGAGAATTAGTATACATGTTATTAATCATCCTCATAGTATCAACATCTTCATCTAATGCCCAAGAAGAATTTGTAAGTATTTCAGAGTTTAATACCATCGGCTTACGATTAGATATATTCCCCCAAAATTGTGCTAAGTTATTTACATCCATATATCCAAATGTTTCTTGCTGTTTTTTTTGTAGCAAAATAATTGAACTATAAACAGTTTTATTTCTCTGTTTAAATAATTGAGTAGATCCAAAATCTATAAATTCAGCAACATAATTATTATCAGTTAATAGCTCCCTCAGCTTTTCACCTGATTTTATTTTAGAAAACTTATTTGGAACTATGTAACATACATAGCCTTCATTTTGTACCTTCTCTAATGCTCTTTCAATAAATATAAAATACTTATCAAATTGTTTATATGAGGACTTGTACTTATCCTTATAAACTTTAAATTCTTTAGGATTAAGCAGAGAATTCAAGTCTTCCGTATTAACATATGGTGGATTACCTACTATTACACTAAACTTGTTACCATTATTAATATTGGACCAATCAATCGGAATAATTTCTTCAATATCAGAAGGCGTTAGTTTCGAATAAATTATATTCTCAAAATCTACAAGTGCATTACCATGAATTATATTATTACTTAAATCAGGTAGTACAGGTGTTGTATCCTGCAAAGATGGTATGGTTTCATCCTCTAAAAGCTTTAAAAGCAAATTAAACTTACCTACTTCTACAGCGTGAACGTCTATATCTATACCATATATGCACGCTAATAATATTTTTCTTTTAGTTTCAAAGGGAAGCTTATACTCCCCCGTTTGAGTTTTTATCAAATAACTTATATTCGTTATTTTATACCAATTTACACAATGCCTTAAAAGATATTCATAAACTTCTATAAGAAATATACCTGAACCACATGCTATATCTGAAAAAGTTAGTTTGAGAATCTCCTCTACATCTTTCCCTTTACAAGCCTCATTCAAGCTTTTATTGACCATGTACCTTACTATCTCTATAGGTGTGGTTACTATGTCCCTATTAATATTCTCTTTCTTTTTAGAAAGAACTACATTGCCTATAAAATCTAATTTTAAATGTTCTGCCAGAAAAGCTTCATAGATTTCGCCCAACAAATTTGCTCTAATTAAGCTAAATACATACGGACTTTGAGGATAATAAAGAGCTTCAACAATTTCTTTTATAATATCATTTTCCAGGTCAAATATGATGTATTTACCAGAAAAAAGTCCTGAATTGTACTTGCTATCAGCCTCCTTAAATAACTTTTCTAATTCCTCCATCAATGTAGTATCATCTTGTATTATATCCTTTAAAGTGTGATAAATAGGTAAGTTTCTATCTTCACAAATCCTTAGAAAAATTACCTGATTTATAAACTCCTGAATGACATCATTTATTATATCTATACTGTATTCTTTTTCTTTATAAAGATAGTTTCCTAAACTTACCCTCCAAGAATTTATTTGATTTAAAAAATATTCATCTATTGGAAGCTGTAATCCTTTATCGTTTACTGCAAAATGATTATTGTCTAATACTGTATCAAACAAACCGTTGTATATTGTATTCTTAGATATCATTTCACTTATTTCATCAAATTTGTCTATGTATTCGGTGTAATGATATTTTTTTAAAATAGCCACACTACTTTCATCATCAGGTTTGGGTGGGATTGTTGTATCATAAATAATCAAGTATTCAAAATTAGTTAATACTGAAACTCTAAGATTAGATGACCAACCATATCTTCTTACTTGATAAGCAGGGCTTTTATCAGTCTCTATCGATACAGAAGGCTTTTTTGCCTCAATATGAAATTTAACAACACCATTTAAGGTCATGGAATAATCTGGTCTGCCTATATCAGATGAATAATTTTCTGTAATGACCTCGCGGAACTGTGGCAATTTACTTTGTTTGTTGCTAATATCCCATTGTAAAACTTCAAAAAACGGGTCAATAAATTCAGTTCTACAATTATGTTCATTATATTTTGAATTATTTTTATAATATATTATACTTTTAGTAAATTTATCTACAATGCTCTTTAGCTCATTATTTATAATCATAGTATACCCCCAACGTTTTTATCATATATGAAGATTATACTATATAGCCAATATTAGATATATATCAGCTATGTTATAGTAAAAAAATGTAATTCCACTTGTAGCCAATGATAGTTTATTAGCTACTTTGCTACTTTCTTAATAAACGTATATGTACGAAGAAAAAATGCTACTTATGAGACAATTCAAGAAAAATAATACCCTCATAAGACTAAAATGTATGATAAAAAATCAAAAAGTAGGTTGCTATATTCATACAATATCAGAAAAATCTGCAAACATATGTCTCAACTCAATTACTCTAGAACTCACATTATATTCGCAATCATAATAAGCACCTTTTTTACTTTGCACCAGGCCTCTCTGATTGTTAATTTTAGAATTATTATTTTGAATTTTTTCAATTTTTTTAATATTTTCATCAATCTTAATATCCTTAATTATAAGTCCCAACATATAATTCTTATTAAAATAAGAACTATAATGCAAAGGCTCTACAACAAATCTCTCTATGCCATTTACAACATATTCATCATTAAGCCTTTTATTACCATCCAATCTTTTACACTCAACAAAATAGGATGCCTGTCCATTTTCAAACCATTCATTCTGATTTACAACCTTTATATCAACTCTTCCTATATATGACATTCTTGTATTGTCATAATTTTCAAGTGATTCAGGCATAAATTTGAACATCATCATATTATTTCTTCTTCTGTTTGTGGTATCATCCAAATATATCTCTAATAAATAATTTCTAATTTTATTTTCATCATTCGGCACTTTTTCTCCCTTATTACATAAATCACGCTTCATTTCTTCACAGCAAAACCAAATATAATCACCTATTTTTTCGAATGCATCTTCCTGTACTAGATTATTTAATCGTATATCTCCAAAACCAGCCATTGCTATACCCCCTTCCCATTAGAGAGAATAGTCTCAATAACTGCTGCTTGGTCAATATATGACATAGCTGGATGCCAGTTTTTAAACTCGTTGCTTTTCACAATAAAAAACGAACTATTATTAAAATAAATCATATCTCTTATTTGATAAAACTTTTCATTAATTTTTTGAATCAGAAATCTTGTCAATAGGCTTTTATCTTTGTCAATATCGTAAAAAACTTCATACTCCAATTTCGATCTTACATCACATATTTCTAATGCAAAAACAGTAAACTTTCCCATTACTTTTGGATATACCGATATTTTAACAAACTTATCTTGCTTCGCCATAATGTCCGTCCAATACTCTTTAAAAATTTTTGAGTACCGATACATCTCTTCATCATTTACCTCTCGAAAATTCATTTTTTTACTATTCAACATAGGAATTTGAACATTTATCGCATAATCAATAAATGTTTCTTCTTCAAGACCAAATTTTTCTAAAATTAGTTTGTCTAGCTTTTCAACATCTAATGAAATATCTTCTATAAACCCCTTTTTTAAAGTAGATTTCTTATTTTGAATTGCTCCTGCATTATTCCCTATATCTTCATCCTTTATAAACGGATAACTATATATTTCATTCATAAATACTTGTTCTCTTTCAATTCCCATTGATGAACCCAACATTAAATTCAGATACGCATACAAAGATGAATTTAATATTCCCATTATGTTTAAGAGTAGATTCTTTTGATTTGAAGTTCCCTTGATTGCAGAAATTGCTTCTTTAAAAATGACATTATCTTCTGAATATGCAGCACGTAATCTATAATTACGACAGTTAGCACCTTTTCTTAATAAACAAAATGGTGGTTCAAAAATTTCTGATTTTGCTAGTCTGTATATTTTTTCTTTTATAAACTCGCTACTTTGGGAACCATCATAATAAAACGCATCTATTGCGGAGGATTCTATAATTTTTCTACCTTTGTATTCCTTTGCGTCATAGTTTCCTGTATTATCCGAAATGCCTGCACCTTTTTTAAGCTCATATTTATTAATAGCATCATTTATAGACATAAACTTTCTCTTTAAAGTTTTAATTATATCAATATCCCATGCATTTCCGTATACACAGGTTTTCCATACCCAATCGTTATCATACAAAATAGCTTGCTGAATTGTTTTGATATCATTTTTTTCTATTGCGATTACATGATACATTTTAAAAAACATATTTGGCTTCAAGCTAATATGAACCATTTTATGATTTAAGCAATTGCTCTCTTTATGTTTAAACATCAAAATTGCTGCAGGTGCATCAGCTTTTTTAAATATTAAAGTTCTAACAGATGATAATTCTACTATCTGCTGAATTTCACATTTCCGTAGCAAAAGTTTTCTAAAGTCAACTGCTGGCTTTTGCTGATTATAAAACAACTTTGATGGTACAACTAAAGAACAAATTGTTTCTTCATCACAATAATCCTTAACCTTTGCTATAAAGCTCCTGCTAATTTCCTGTCTTTGTTGAGGAATATTGTTTTTTTTGCAATACTCCATATGAAGTCCATGTTTAATTGCTCCCCAAGGAGGATTCCCTAAAATAAACTGAAACTTTATATTTTTGAGAACCTCCAATTTACTATCATCAAAAAAATCACTAACTAAAATATTTTTACCCTTCAAATTGGGTAACTTAAAATTATTTAACTTTTTAGGGTCCTTATAATCAAATAATGTTAAATACAACGAAAAAATTGTAACATCTATAGCCTCAGGATTTAAATCAACACCAAAAATATTCCCCTCTATCAAATTACATATTTTATCATTATCATTAATATATCCATTCTCATCTACGTTTTTACTAATAATTTGTTTCAAAGTTTCAACCAAAAATATACCTGAGCCACATGAAGGGTCTAAAACTTTACAATAATTATGAGTACTAAGAAAAGTAACAACTGATTCTTTAACAATATAATCTGCAAGATATTCTGGAGTATAAAATGCCTTATCATTATCTTGAACTTTTTCACCTAAGAGGATTTCATAAATATTACTAATCAGCTCAATTGGGATAATATTAAAATCATATAACGGTAAAAATGACAGTTGCCCTTTTTCCATTTCCTCTTTCCCAGAAAGGAAAACATATAACAGTTCAAAAACTTCTTTATTAAAAGCTTCCTCAGTACTTTCATTTTCAAGGTCAAACAAATTACCATTAAATTTTTCTTTCAAATATGCAAACAAATCATATAATTTTTCTTTTTTCTGAACTATTTTTAATAGTGATTTTCTAGATTCTTCAACATTACTTCCAAGTCCATTAAACCCAATATCAATGCCTCTATCTATTAAAAATCTAACAAAAATAATTCTTAAAATAAGATTTGTTGCAAACTTTACGTGATATTGATTCTTAAGTTTATTTGTAATACATTGAATATTTTTCAACATAATTTCATTAAGCGTATCTTTAGAAAACTCATTTTGATAATCTCTAAGAAATTTTTCACTAGTAATATTCCAAAAAGAAAATGGTGAAAGTTGATCACATTCTGTTATATCTACTTTACATATTTCATCCAAACAAAGATTATCAATATTCTGAAAACTCATTGCGTTTCCATTAAAAACTTTTATTGAATCTCTTTCATTAAAAATAACTATCGGTATCTGTGCATTCCATATTTTTCTATACAAGTCACACTTTTTATCATCTTCATTTAAATAATCAAAGAAAAGGACCCTAGGCTTCTTATCAACTAAAAAGAAGGCACACGGTTCTATTTCATATAAAATCTTTTTATCATGAAAAGATAAGTCCTTGCAAGAATTAATATTAGCAAAATAGTACAAATTCTCTGAATTTTCATATCCCAATTTTTTAATTATATCTTGGGTATTATTTGACATTCTATTCATTCTCTCATCTCCTATAGCTAATATTTAAAATTACAGACTTACTCTATTATATTATAATCTAAAGTCATCAAAAGGTAAATCATTAATATATGAAATATACTCTTTGTTATTGTCCTCAATTGTTATTATTATCCTAATTCCTTAATTCATATCCTACAGTTTAAATCTTCCACGGGATAAATGCTATTTTATTATCTTCTATAACATATCTCGCTAACGCGAATACATCCTATTTTAAATTTATTCATACTATCTTGTTAAAATAATGATTTTATCTATACCTTTACATTTAATTCTTATATAAAAAATGAAAAATTAGGTGAGTAGCTATTATTAAACAGTTTCAGCCTTCAAATAGTATAACCTTATGAGCATGCACAGCAAAAATTTAAAAATAATAAACAACAAATTTTTTTGTGCAAAATAGGAGATAACATAACATTTTATGACTTGTTCAAACATCAAAAAATAACACAACATACAAAAATCTTATACATTGTGTTATCCCTCACTATTTTAAATTAAATTTAGCAAAAGCCTCCGCCATTGCAGAATTACCAGTTCCTTCATCTTCTTTATTCTGCTGATTCAAAAATTTATTAACATCTTTTTTATTTAATGCACTTTTTTCTGAGTCTCGACGTTTATTAAAAGCTGAGAGTTTTTCTCTATAGCCACAACCGCAAACAAAAATCTTATTGTCTCCATCCCCTCTAATCTCCATTTTCTTGTGGCAAGTAGGGCAACGTGCATTAGAAACTTGTGATACACCTTTACGATATCCACATTCTCTATCTGGGCATACGAGCATCTTTCCTCTTTTGCCGTTAACCTCAAGAAGATATTTACTACATTCAGGGCATTTCATTCTTGTAGCATTATCATGATTATATATTTCTCCAGAAGCTGCAACGTTTTTAACAAGTTTCACTGCATATTCTCTCATATCCTTTACGAAATTCATGGAATTAGCTTTTCCTTTACTTATAAGTTGAAGCTGTTTTTCCCACTTAGCAGTAAGCTCTGGGGATTTTAATTCTTCTGGAACTAAACCTATTAGCTGTATTCCTTTTGAGGTTGGAAATATATCTTTGCCTCTTCTCTCCATATAAAAGATGTTAAATAATTTTTCTATTATATCCGCACGAGTTGCAGAGGTTCCGAGGCCTGAGGTATTATCCAAAGCTTCTCTTAAGCTCTCATCCTGTATATCTTTTCCTGGATGCTCCATAGCTGTAAGTAACGTTGCTTCATTATACCTTGCTGGTGGCTTAGTTTTCTCATTCACTGATTTAACTAAAGTAAGTTTTACTGCTTCACCTTTATTAATTGGTGGAAGTGATTGATCTTTATCTTCACTGCCCTCAGAGCTACTTATTTCTTTCCAGCCCTTTGACTTAACTATTTTCCCTTTTGCAGAGAATCTTTCACCCTTAACATCTATAACTACAGTAGTTTGCTCATATTCAAAAGCAGGACTTAGAACTTCTAAGAATCTTTTTATAACTAAGTCATAAATACTTCT
>JGI24143J45723_1000799_pt1 | contig 15853 bp, 13 predicted proteins | sample BarGraIncu00432A_FD_45723 | JGI IMG/M metagenome (IMG submission 45723) | reverse complement strand
CAAAGACGTTTTGATATTTTTAGTGATTGAGAAATTTCAATAACTGTCATAGGTCGTTCAATCGACATAAAAAGCTTAATAATTTGTCGCGACCTATTAGATATTATCGTTAAATTATCAGGCATTATTTCTTACCTCGATTATATTTCTTCTAAATATTACCACACTTACACATAATTTTTTTACTTTATAATATTAATACATTTAGTCAATTACGATAAATGATTAAACCGGAATCAAAGACATATGATTTTAAAAATCAGGAATATATTTTTAACTCTGGTTTATATTCAATCAATGAAGTACACATTATCGTACATCCTCTATTTATCATGAATTAAATTCCTTGATTTAGCCAATATGGATATATACTTTGCCTACTCACCACCAAGAGCAAAATAAGTTGGAGGAGTAATCTACTCCTCATGTAAAACAACTCTATCGAAGTAAGAAGTTATGAAATCCAAAATCATAGCTTTTTATTTTCTCAAGTGAGTGAAAGGAAGAAGTGAAATGATTCATAATGTAAAATTTAAAATTGAAGAAATTATTACAGACTTTGATGAATTTGAGAAATTGAATGCAGAAAAAGGTATTAAATTCTTTGAATCAACCGGTGGTGAATGTGCTGTTAGTATCTTCATATTAGATGGAGTAAACGCAACGGTTCTATGTGCTTACAGTTACAATTATGCTAAAGAAAATAAACTTGAAGACAGTATTAAAAAGTATATGAATCTACTCGAATTGAAGGGTGAAATCATTAGTTGTGAAGAAATCACAACAAAACATTATATTCTCCTCATCGGATTTCGCATTCGCTTAGGGGAGCCCTCTCGGCACAAGTTTGATATTGATGAATCCTTATTCGAAAATTTGGTAAGGGAAGGCGATTATTCAACATCAAGTTGTTTTAGAGAAATCGTGGTACCCAGTCACTGTCATGAAGGAACTTCCACCGTAAGTGTTATATTCCGTCAAGAAGTAGAGCGTATTGAGGCATGCCCTCAAAGTTTTAATGGCCATCCTGTACACTATGTCATTTCATTCCCAAATCTTACCCGAATCGAGGATACGATCAATAATTTGATCTTTACACTTTATTCGAATCAACGTCTTCTCAGCAAGAAAAAATTCATACTTAATTTCGATAATGATGACAGAATAGGAATCAAGACAGTAGAGACGATAGCTCAGTTTGCTGCAGGAGCCACTGTGATCTTAGATTGTATGGATCAGCTATATCCAGTCAAACTCTTCTCCGAAAAAGATACGTATCTTGAAGAGTTAGCCAACCTCATCCTGCGTTATCAACACGATACACTGTTTATTCTGATTGCTCTGGATCCAAACGGTAAAGTGATTCAGCAACTCATGTCTCTGCTCGCAAAAGTGGTCATTGTTGAAATCAAAGAAATGAAACTGGATTATGAAGATGCTACTCACTATATGAATGAGTTAGTAAAACAAAAGAATGTACCATTGGAACTGACTTCTGCTCCTTCAGAGTTATTGGATTCCAATCAATGTTACTCCGAGAATGAGATCTCAGAAATCTTTGGGAAATGGCATCAGAATTATCTCATTGAGTCTGTTTACCCCTCCTATTCAATCTTCAAGAAGAATGTTTCCTCTCCTGCTGTTACCAATATGGGAAAAGCCTACAGGGAACTTCAAGAATTGATTGGATTAGAAGAAGTCAAAAAACTGGTTGATGACTTCATCACAACAAAAAAAGCACAAGAACATTATACCAATGCCGGTGCTGCATCAATTGAACTAGGAATGCATATGATCTTCACCGGGAATCCGGGAACAGCGAAAACCACCGTTGCTCGACTCCTCGGACAAATTCTACGTGACAATCACATTTTGGAAGTTGGCGAGGTATATGAAGTTAGCCGAACCGATTTGATTGAAAAATATACGGGATGGACTGCAAAAGAGTCACCGAATGTTTCGAAGAAGCAAAAGGATCTATCCTATTTATTGATGAAGCTTATTCACTTCTTGAAGATTATCATTCATATGGAGATGAGGCAATCAATACGATCGTTCTGGAAATGGAAAATCATCGAAACGATGTGATGGTGATCTTCGCAGGTTACCCGGCTGAGATGGAGAATTTCATAAATCGAAATTCTGGGTTACGCAGTCGAATCAACTATCAACTCAACTTCAGAGATTATAACCTAAATCAATTAATTGAGATCGGATATCTCATGATTCAGAATCGAGGGTTGAAGATTTCTGAGAAAGCAAAATCTAAACTAAAAAAACTACTTGAAGCAGGTATGAAAAAAGAAAATTACGGAAATGGAAGATTTGTACGAAAAGTACTCGACCAAGAACTCAATAAGGAGGTAATACTTACTCTCGATGCGGATGATTTCATGATTCAAGAAGAATCAGAAGAACGAATTCAATTACGAAGCAATACGAAGATTTGCAGCTAACGAAAGGAGGTAAAATTATGGCAGGTGCATCAGGAGCGATTATTATAAAGGAAGTTCATCGGCCCGACTGTGTAGCAATCACATTCAGTCGAAAATGTGAATGTTGCGTTTATGTTGAATTAAGATCATTAAATACATTCGTGTTCTATGGTTGCAGAAAAAGTCTTGGAAGCTTCACGTGTATGAAATGTAAGTCAAAAACGAAAATTACCATTTTTGGATAAGTTAGATAGTTCCATTGTTCTATATTTCAATCTGATTGAAGTTAGTTAAGCTGATGATTGATTTAAATAATTGCAAACTTTTAATATTACTACCTCATTAAAATCTACTTTTCAAATTGTTCGATAATATTGTTATAGTAAAATCTAGTGTATCCTATATAGCGCAAACTCGTTCATAGGTTGCGTAGAGTTCTTCAATAACAGCTCTTCCAACGACAATATCCGAAGACCACTTCTCTACTTGTATCATCTGTTTCGCAAACTGGATGAATTCTTCAACTTTGAGAAGTTTATACCGTGGTTTACACGCTTCTCGGTGCTTCTCATTAACGAATTGACCTGTCTCGGCGTAATAGACTTTTTGAAAGATTGGCTTACCGTTGACGAATTTCTTCTGAACGGGAGTTCCACGTTTGATCTCATAATTGATCGTACTGTGACTTCGGCCTAGTACTTTGGTGATGAATCGATTTGATTCACCCATTCGTTTAAGAGTTTGAATTTCGATCCGCTCCATCATCGTTAAGTGTTGTCCTTTAGATAATCCTATTGTATCATTGATGTGCTTCATTCATAGTTCCTTTCTCATGTGTTTCGCAACTCAATGATACTGGGATTCCGTGCATGGTGCTTTTTATTTTTACTGGGTGGACGACTTCATATTACAATTAGCTAAAATGAATAATAGTTTAAACCTTTGACTAATATTTATTAATCACATCAATAATGAATAATTTAAGAAAACGCTTTGTATCAACGTCACTCATTTTTCGTAATTTGATGTTCAGGATTCTATTGGAAACTCATTGCTATTTTTTTATAATTTGAATAAACCTAGTAATTGGTCTTCAGTACCATTAATATATTGAAGTAGTATTGATATTGTAGAGTCGATAACTTTCTCATACAACCTTCCATATCGATTGATTAAGTTGCCATTCTCATTATGCTTATTAAATGAATTATTTCATACCCATTAAAATTAGAAATTTTGATTCTACATGAGTCGACCTGATGTAGCGTGTGTGAAAACTGAAAATTCACACTTTTTTATTGTCATCTGCACTGAAAAAGTCCTTAAATACATCTAAAATTATTTGTGAAATATCTTTTTTATCCGTGTTTTTAGTGATTTTTTCTACTATTGTTTTTACAGCTTCCATGAATTGTGAAGAGAATTCTGCCTCTATGACCTTCTTTACCCAATCAATATCCGCGACACTCTTTTTACCTAAATACACTTGTTCAAACGCATATGTTGTACCTTCACCAAGCGCCGCCACAATGCTACCAGCAATAATTGCGTTTAAGACACTTGCACCCAAATTTACTCCAGGGATAGTTTTCAACGCATTTATCGCCGATTTTGCCGCCACACTTACAGTTCCAACTTCAACTATAGAATGAAAGAATTGCTTTGAGTCTTCGTTTTTGCTAATTCCATATATTTGGGCAAGGGCATTTACTAAAGCTATTTCTATTGGCGTGAGTATCATGGCATCAGGAAACGGTATTGGAACTGCACCAACAACAACCGCCGCTGTAGTTGACACTCCGATTAATCCATGAGCCAAAGCTTTTTTGCGATTGAGTTTAAATTCCGCAATATCTTTATCGCCAGCCTTTATTCCTTCAGGCATCAAATCATTCGTCGCATCTATAAGTTCAGTGATCCCTTCAGGTGCAGCATAAGCATTTTCATTCAGCACAAATGTAGATGCAACGACTGGAATTACTTTGCGCAAATTCTTTGAATATCGTTTTTGTTTTGCAAATGCGTTGTTCACCATTGCTATATTTTTTTCTCTATCCGGAACAGAATAGGATTTAGTAATTACAACAATTACTGGAACAGACTCCCAAATTGATGTTGCTCTTGAAAGATCCTTTAGGGTTTTTGGAAATAATTTACTGGATGTACCTTCTACACAAAACCAGATCACATTAATATGATTATCTTCGTGTCCTTCTTTTGCACTCTCTTTCGACCATTTTTTTACAGCGTTAATAGCCTTGATTTCTTTTATGAAGGAAGGTTCAAACCCTAGCGTATCTATTATGCGAAAAGGAATTTTATCACTAGTGTATATGGCAAGTACTTTTGTTGTCCCCTTTGCCCCCCATCCTGTCTCAGCTCTTTCTTCACCAAAAACGGCATTAATCAACGTTGATTTGCCAACCCCTGAATTACCAATAACTAAGACATTTCCTCTTTCCATTTTATAGTATCCTTTCTTTTTTAATCAAAGTTCAAAAAACTAACAATCAATTTTGCAACATGCTGGAGATTGGATAGAAATTCATCCAATCACTATTACACAGTAAAATCCCAATAAACCCTTTTTGTTTGCCATTCCATTTCGTTTTAAACGATCTGATAAATCAGAAGGTTAGATTTTTTCAATAAGGATTTATCTGTATTTAACCTTTGGCGTGTTTTATAAGATCTCTGAATAATGAAATATTCCCGTCTATTTTACCATCATCAACCCTAAATCTATAAACACCTTCTTTATCAATGTATTCCAGAGATTTAACACCTATACTGTTAAAAATACCCTCAAATTGTTTTGATTTCGGCAAAGTAATTTTAACTAAAACATATGATTTCTTGCGCGGAGAAAATGTCATGAAGTTACTCACTTTACCGTTTTTCTGTAAACCAATATATGGTTGATTATATTTAAGCTCATACCCTTCAAATTCATTATTAATTACTTTGAGAAGCATATCTACTATGTTTAATGATTTTTCTGAACTTCTAATTTCCCAATCATATCGGTCAACAATACTATTTTTCTCGAATTTATCTTCACCTATTTCATAGATAGCACTTACTAATTCGTTTCTTAATGTCCAGATCATATGGTCATCATCGTCATACTCACCTACAAAGGCAATATTCCAATACCTTTTACTTCCATCTGGACGAACTTGATCTGGGATTTCTAGTTCTTCAACAATTTTTGAACTTAATTTTACAATTTTTAAATTTAGGGAAGGATAATTGATTTCCAATTTTTCTGCGAGATAACTTGGATTAATTTTATGATCTGTAGTACTAAAAATCACGAAAATTATTTCAATATAGTCCTTTGAAAATATCTTTGGGTTATTTAATACTTTAATCCATAAATCCGTAGAAATTCCGCGGTACTGATTTTCAGAGAGTAAATCCTCAGAATCTGCATCATCTTTACTTATTTCTTCTTGCCTTATTGTAAATCGTAGATTTATTTCATCTTGATCAAAATAAGTTAATAGGTTTCTAACGACTCTCAATTTTGAGTCAGTTTTATGATTCAATTCGATATACAGATCTTCCGCAATTTTAAAGGAGAATCTTAATTCTTCATCATTTTTAGTAAAAAAGTGTGAAAGATCTGATGCAAAACTGGATTCATTTGTTATCGACGCAAAAATTGAACTATCTTCTTCATATAAGGAATGAATTACTTGTTTATAGAAGTCAGTCCATGTGAGAACATTGTATTCTTTACCTTTAAATTCAAACGACTCAATTTTACTTGCTCTAAATGATTGGTCATCATCAATACTATATGTCAACTCATGATTTTTTTGAGGTTCAAAAGTTGATTCGAATTTTGGCCAACATTTTAATGAAAGTTGAGATAATTGTTTTGCTCTTTCATTTATCTGTTGTTCAGTCCATATTTCACACTTTGAAATATAATCATTCAATCTAAGTTTACTTTCCCTAAAACCATGTTCCATATCTCTTTTTCTCTCAAATGGAAAATTTTTGTATGAACTGTTATATGCTGTTAAAGTTAAATTACCAATAGTGTGCAGTAAACGAGAATGGACGTCTAGAAAATGTATCCCCAACTGTTCTTCCCAGTTTGAAGTCAGTGTCTGTGGCATAATGTGTTCAATAGTCAATGCACCTTTATCAAGAAGATTTGTTAAGTCAATAACTTCTTTGTTGTTGTAATTTTCAAGTTTTTCAAGCAGGTATATTTTATTTTTGGATTGCATGTTGTAAATATCACGGCTTAACAAAGCAGATTTAAATTCATCATCATTTGGAAATCTAGAACTACTTTGTTTTTCAAGAAGGACGTATTTCATTACTTGAGTATAATTTTCTTTGTATTCAGGATATTTTCGAATATCCTTTTCAAAGATAGCGAAAAGTTTATTTAATGCATTTGTGGGCACACTACATATAGTTCTTCGGAATAGGAATATTTCTAGTGTTCTTAAAACTACTTTCAATTCGTTCTCATTAATTATGCCATCAAATTTATTATTGAACAACTCTAATAAATATGGTAACAAAACACGATTATCCAGCCGATTTAACTCTCCTAGTAATTTAGAAGTTTCAGAATCACTATATTTACTAGTTAGTAAAGCTCGATAAAAATTTGAAAACCTGAGAAGATCTTTAAGAATGTCCTCCATATTTAAATTCAATTGAGATACATACTCCTTAAATTCAAAATAAACATGGTCAGCTCGTGGGATTCTTCGCAATTGAATAGTAAGATAATCTCTAACGAAATCACTTACTCCATTTTTCGCAGATATGGAATTATTTTCAATATTGGTCCAATACTTTTTATAATACTCGGTTTGCATTTCTGATGTTAGATTCATCAAAACAAAGTTTCTAATCTTATCAGCTTCCGAAAGTGCTAATCCAGTTGAATTTAAGCTTTCAAAAATAAGTTGCGGATCATCTTCACCAGCCTTCAATTGAATGTCAACTATAAAGAGTTGACGTATCGCTTCCATATATTGTTCCAGATTATACATGTCATTATGGGATTTTAAACAGTCACAAAAATATTCGTAATTTCTATATAAATTCATTGATTGAGAAAACTCAAAATTAGGTTCATTATTAATTATCATGTCATATGCTTCTCTATCTTTTTGTATAAGTTTCAACCTTAATTTATTTTCATTGGGTCTGTACTTATTAATTAAATATTCATTCTTCATTTTAGTCACAACATCTGTTGAATCGTCCAATTCATTTTTGGAAACAAGGTTACAGATTGCTGCCATAAATAAGGATATCGTTGTAAGCCGTTGTTGCCCATCAATAATCATGAATTCTGTTATTTGTGGTGATGGAGTAACAACAGAGACAATTGATCCAAAAAAATGTGAACGTTTGTACTTAATAATGTTTTTGATATCATTCCACAACCTTTTGCATTGTTCAATCTGCCAATCATAACTCCTTTGATAAACCGGTATGACAAAATCAATATCATTCCCTTCAAGAAACTTTACTAGTCTCTTATCTCCTGCTTGCATAAAATCTTACCCCCGATTTATCGATAGAATAAGTATATCATTGATTCACAGCTTTTATCACTTCATAAAACACGTTCGTTTCTAATACCTCCATTAATAGCACAAAACCCACTAGTTTCGTGGGCTTTGTATCTTCTTATAATTATCGTTTATATAATGACCACACGAATATATTTGATGCCATTCTAAGTTAGAATTGTACAAATCTGATTTGATTAGTTGATGGACAGGAAATATAATACTCAATAACTATGTATCAATATGAAACCTTCATTTTAGCCTCTAGTATTCTCACAATATTCAAAATGTATTTTCTATTAAAATAACATATTTATTTATTCATCTTATCAATTTCAGCAGTAGCTAAATCAACATAATTATTACCATTTGTTAGAAATGCACCAGCAGAATTAATCTCATCTACATCAAGATCTCTAAGTCCATTATCTGTTGTTTTTAAAACCCGTTGGCATTAACACCATACACTGCCTGTTGATGAGTAAATTGGTCATACTCCACTTGTGCAATTAATCCTTCACGAGAAAATGCCGTAAAATTTAAATATTCTTTTGCTTTTTTTGCGGCTTGTTCATTCCAATTAGCTCCACAATTATCTGCCGCATAAACAGCATCTGCATGAGTAAATTGGTCATACTCCACTTGTGCAATTAATCCTTCACGAGAAAATGCCGTAAAATTTAAATATGCTGTTGCTTTTTTTAGTGCGTTATTCTGGCTAACACTTGCTGCTGCCTTTGCTGCAGCTATTCTTGTCTCTTCAGCTGCCTTTTCAGCCGCGAGTTTTGCTTCAGTTGCGGCCTTTTCTGTAGCAATTCTTGCATCTTCAGCTGCTTTTTCCACAAGTAGCCTTTTTTCTTCAGCAATTCTTGCTTTATATGTTGTATAACCTTCTGAATTTAATAATTTTTCTTGCTCAATTGAAATAGATTTCTGCTGTACAATTTCATTCATTATTACTGTATTTTCATTTTTAATGATTTCATAATTTTCTTTTGTATTTTCACCTGTGGCACCAAACACGGTAAAGACAAATACTAAAACCGCAAAAAATACAAATAATTTCAGAATAAATGACCCTACAAATTTTAGAAATCGAGAGTCATGTTTTTGATTTACTGTTTTCATTTATTAATACCACTTAAATATTCTGTCGACTTTTTGAATTCTTCAATTAAAGGATTATTTGATTGAACAACAGCAGTTATTGATTCTAACATATTTTTATTTTCTTCAAGACTTTTTTGCTCTGTTTCGAATGCAGACTTGGGGACTAAAGATATTCTTGACCCCATTGCAGAGATTAATCCTAAAATAATTGCAAATAAAATTATGTAACCCATTTTTCCCTTCCAGTTCAGTATTTCGAGAATTTTTTTCATTTTAAATTTCCCCTCCTAATTTATATACTAACAAATTTGTTTAGACAAAACAACAACCTTTCTTGTTTATCCTTTTCGACTATATTAAAAATGGAAGTTGTCCTATATTATTTTTCTTTTCCCAACTATTTTGCCATTTTTTCAGAACTACCCATAACAAATTCTTGACCTATCATAACCGGTTGAAAGTATCCTTCTTTGTGACTATTAATGTCTTGATATGTCATTTCAACATTCTTCCTACATTCGGGTAAATCCCATTTTGATCTAGAAAGTCCCTTTTTCGTTAATAGCAATTCTTAGGAGTATTTGAATGTTCCAAATCCCAGGTATTCACCCCCCATCAGATTATCTGCTGCAACGTAAATTGTGTTTTGGAATCCTACACGGGTTTTGGAGTGAGGATGCCAATCAAACTCTTTGACTTCATCACCTCTTGCAATTCTATCTAATTAAAGATATCCGAAATAATGTGTTGATCTGGGGCAATGTGTACATATCCTGTTTTGCCACCAATGACTTCGGTAGTCTTATACCATCAAAAAATTAACATATATCTTCTGCATCCACCTTTTGATTGTCAAGGTGCGTCAGCGCAGCTTAAGATTGTCCAAAACATGCTTTCCAATTATCCGGTCTTTCTTTTACTTTCTCGAAGATATCAGGGTCTAATTGACATTGATTGAACTGAATATTACTATTTGGTCGAAGATGATTCAATATCTCTTGATACGTTAAATTATCATAAAAAAGTTGAGGGAAACTATTGTTGTCTCCTTCTAGAGGAATTGGTAATGATATTAAAGTTTCGTCCATAAGTATTGAGCTTGGTATTCCCCCATTTTCTGAATCAAAACCTTTTGGCTTAATATAACCTTTCTTGTCATAAATTACCTCACTTTAAATAATGGAATTTTACAGTCTTCATGGATTAAATGATATGAAATATTCTATGATTTTTTTGAAATCAAGCACTGATTCCATAGATGATGAACATTTAAACAATCTAATCCATTCTCATTGAAATTGATTCAAATTTGACTCAGCGAGCTTAATGAGTTAAATAAGCCTATTTATATTTGTTCTAAAATAGTAGAATAAAAAGTAAGGATGGGCGTTTCAATGTATCAATGTAAAAGCGTATTACTAGAGCTAGGATTCTCGCATATTGAAGACTTCTTTTACTATTCTACTAGTGATGAAATTTACTCATCCTTCTTCAAAAAGGATCAACTATCGATCATTGTTGATTTCAATATCTGTTCTCGAGAGATTACAAGCATATTTAATTATGAACTCTACACTCAACATCAAAATGAGTATATGAATATGTCTGACCGTTGTTATCGAATTTTCTATACTCCTGAGACCTTCAAGGAAGAACTGGATGCTTTATTAAGCAGCAATCAAATTATAGAATTTACTCGGTCAAGTTATTCGAACCGTGAAGTCTCCTCAATCGATAACAGTGCTCTAGAATCCATTTTTGAAAATCGTTTTGAAGATGTATATGGATTAGATGCACTGGAATATGTCTATAAAGAATTCGGAATCTTGGATTACAACGGAAGACAAGTATTTATGGATTTTGTCGTTGAAACTACTAATGGATATATTGCTGTTGAAGAGAATGGAGTAACCTATCATCATCCTCAATTGATTTGGATTGATGATTATAAAAAGCAGCTTTCTAAACAAAATACTTTTTGTAAGTATGGAGCTAAAGTTTATCGCTGGTCTTCAAATGATTGCCTTAACAATGACAAAATCAATGATGATATTCTGAAATTCTTTGGTCCCAGAGAAAATTTTATTCATAAGGGACTATTAGTCGGTGAACGTTCATTCAAACTTTATCAACATCAGGAAGATACACTTCAACAGATCGTTGAGAATAGAAAAAATGGTGCAAACTCATTTTTGGTTGTATTCCCGACGGCTACTGGTAAATCTAAGATTGTGGAGGAAGATATTAAACAACTTCTAATGGATAATACTTTACTGAAAATATGCATCACTTCGCCGACTGTGTCCATTTCAGATGACTGGATCAATCGAATGACACAATTGGTTAACTCAGTAAAGACTGACCTCAGTATTGGTAAAACCCCTGAACATCAAATATGTTGCAGTACTTACTATGTGCTTTGGAGTAATATTCATAAACTATCTACTGACTATTTTGATTATATTGTGGTCGATGAAGCTCACCATGCGGTTGCTCCGATGATGAAACGCGCATTGCAATATTTCACACCTCAATATTTACTTGGGATGACAGCGACTCCTTTCAGAAATGATACGTCATCACTTGAAGATATCTTTGGTTCATACCAAGTTCAACTAAGTCTTGAAGAAGCTATGGAAAAAGATATCATTGTCAAAGCCCGAGCTTTTCGGATCATTTCAAACATTGATTTGAGTGAAGTGCGATTTAACGGAAAACATTTTATTAATTCTGACTTAGAAAAAACAGTACGAGTAAATTCACGGAATGAACTAATTGCCGATGTTCTTAAAAAATATTTTTCAAACGGATCTGTAAAAGATATCCAAGGTATCGTTTTCTGCGTAAGCATATCGCATGCTGAAGAAATGGCCAGAGTTTTGAATTCAGTCGGTCTATCCGCTGAATCCTTAAGTTCAAATTCTAAGAATGCTTTAAAAATCCTTGAAGATTACAAAAACAAGAAAGTTCGATTTCTCTGTAGCTGCTCCATGATTTCTGAAGGTTGGGATAGTCCTCAAACAAGTATCGTAGTTATGGCTCGTCCAACATTATCAAAAACACTGTATATCCAACAACTGGGAAGAGGTTTTCGGAAATATCCGGGAAAAGAATGTTTATTCGTAATTGATGTGGTTGATCAATATGGATCACTCGCAATTCCTTGGTCAATGAATTCTCTTTTTAATAATCCATACTATGTGCCATTTGGTAATATTACTAAACCCGGAGATATGACCTACATTAATGGATTATCTGAAAAAGTCCAAAAAATTGAAGAGATTAACTTGAGTACCTTTGAAAGTAATTATGGTGATTACCTGAGTCTTGAACAGTCAGCTCGAGAGTTATATATTGGTACCGCAACTCTTTTGCGTTGGGTGTTAAGTAAGTCAGTGCCATGTGATTTGATTATACCTTTTGGATCATCAAAACTTTACATGTTTAAACCTGCTACAATTGATATTATCAGAGATATTAAAAAGCTTACAGTTCATAGTGAAGATACGATTCATCAGGACTTCTTTGATTTCCTGAATGAGAAGGTATTTACGTTCTCATTTAAGTTGATCTTCATGTTAGCTCTGTTGAAATCAGTAGATCAAAATGGTGAAGCAGCTCTTGATGATATTAGAATTCTCTATACAAATTTCTATCAAGAAAGAATCGACCATGGACTGCAAGTTGATCGAGAAAACTGTATTTACACCAAAGAATATTTAAACAATGAGAAAATAGTGAAGAACAGTATCCTTACTAATCCTTTTGAAAAATTTGAGAGAAAGAGATTCATTTACTATAGTAAAGATCTGGCTAAAATATCATTCAATACAACACTTTGGAATTCTCTTTCCGAAACAGATATGAAGGAAATAGAAAAGATTCAATTAGCTAATTTAGATGAGTATTATGAAAATATGGATCATGTTCAAGATATCCATTACTTAAGGAGGTTTCAATGAGTTACGAGTACTACAATAAACATGCATCAGAATTCTTTGAAGGAACAATCAATGCGGATGTATCAGTTTTAGTAAATAAATTCTTATCTTATCTTAAACCTGGTTCAACGATATTGGATGCCGGTTGCGGCATCGGGCGTGATACTAAGACATTTATAGATGCCGGTTTTAAAGTAGTCGCATTTGATGCCTCTTCAGAGATGGTCAAAATCAGTTCTGCATATACAGGTCAAGAAACACTCTTGATGAAATTCGAAGAGATGGATTTTGATAATCAATTTGATGGAATTTGGGCGAGTGCTTCTTTACTTCATGTAAAAAAAGAAGATATGGGTTCTATCTTTACTAAACTTCATAAAGCTTTAACAGAAAATGGAATTCTCTATGTATCTTACAAATTAAAAGATCAAGATTATTCGAAAGATGATCGTGATTTCAGTTGTTATACAGAAGTTGGATTTACTGAATTCATAGAGCAATATCATCTATTCAAAATCATCGATTTGTGGACGAGTAAAGATGTTCGAGTTGATCGAAGTGACGAAGAATGGTTGAATTGCATACTAACGAAGTATTAACCTAACTATTCGGATTATCTGATTCATTGCTGTTTGCATAAACAAATGGGGGAAATGAAGATGGCATTAATGTTTCCGGATGTACTGCCTAGTCAATTAGCTGAAGATAATCGCGGAGAGACAAAGCTGTTCAATGCATTGAAGGCTCAACTCAATAATGACTGGATCGTTTACCATAATGTGTATTTGCATGAACGTCCTTCTCTGGATTCACGTCAACGTGACGGAGAGATCGATTTTGTTTTATCTCATCCTAAACTAGGGATCCTTGTGATTGAAGTTAAAGGCGGTGTTTTTATTTCGTACGTACCGGAACAGGACGAGTGGAGATCAACGGATAAAGAGTTAGAATCATATAAGATCCATAATCCTTATAACCAAGCACGAAAGAATAAGTACTCGCTGCTAGAGACGATCTCAAGAATCAAAGGTTGGGAGATCAAAGATTATAAAGACTTGAATGATTTGATTACCGTTGGCTATTGCGTTGCTTTTCCGGATGTTACCCGGATTCACGGAAACCTGCCGCAGTATGCGGTTAAGGAGATCACGTTATTGGAATTCGATTGTAATAATCTAGCGAAACGTATTCCGATGTTGATGGACTATTATCGGAAAAATCAGGATTTCAGTGAAGCTCTGTCAAAACAAATCCATCATGATTTGAAGGCTGCATTAGCTCCGCTGTTTGTCTTGGACAGAAGTCTGATCCATTGGATCAGTGATGAAGAGAAAGAAGTATTTGAACTGACTGAAGAGCAATATCAACTTTTAGATACGTTACGCTACATTAAACGCGCTTCGATCTATGGTTGTGCAGGTTCCGGGAAAACATTACTCGCAACCAAGAAAGCTGAGCTTATGGCCGCGAGTAACCAACGTACGTTGCTGTGTTGTTTCAATTTGATTCTCGGCGATACATTCAGTAAATTTTCCGTGGGTAAAGAGAATCTGATTGCGAATAACTTTCATAACTTGATCAAGGTTCTGTTGGAACCCTGTGTTGAGGAAGAATATGACATCTATGATGATCAAGTCTTATTGGATCTGGTGACCACGTATGACATCCCTAAATTCGATTGTATTCTGATCGATGAAGCGCAAGACTTCAGTTCCGAACAACTCGATATTCTGCAATATTTATTAAAAGAAGACGGAGTTCTGTATTTCTTTTGGGACAGTAATCAAAAGGTAATTCGAGGCGACATCAATATCCCTAAGGATATTCCCAAGTTCGTACTCAATACAAATCTGAGAAATACGAACTATATATTTAAACATGTCAAAGAACACTATCATCAAGAGTTGGATCTTCGTCACAAGGGACCGTTGGGCAGAGCCGTGGTTGTCTGTGATGCTTATAAAGCTGACTCTCAACAGGATCTGTTTATCAAACTGCGTCATGAAGTAAACAATCTGATCATCCAGAATGAGATTCGACCGCAAGACATTACGATATTGTCATTCAAAGCGAAATCAAAATCGATTTTGACCGAATTCACTTTCAATGATATTCCGATCTCATATTTCGATGACACTTCTGTTCAAAACAGTATCCGAATCGATACGGTACGTCGCTTCAAAGGAATGGAATCACCGGTCATTATTGTGACTGAAATGGATGATGATCGCAGTATGAAAGATCCTGACCTATGGGATGATATGTGTTATGTCTCCTTCTCAAGGGCCAAGAATCATTTAGTTATCCTTCCACCGGATAATATCCAGATCAACTGACTCATTATTGAACGATAATAAGCATCAGCTTTCTCTATGAAAGTTGGTGCTTGTTTTTTGTATTCTCATTGGTATAATTGAACGTATATCCGAAAGGTAAAGGGGAATTGTTCTATGCGTGAATCACAATTTGATGGGGGCTTATTAGGTTTGATCGGTTGGAGTATTCTGGGTTATCTGGTGACGATATGTACCTTCGGGATCTGTTTCCCTTGGGCATTAGTCATGGTGTATGGATGGAAAGTCAATCATACGATCATTGAAGGAAAAAGATTAGTTTTTAGGGGAAGTGCGCTTGGTTTATTCGGGAATTGGATCAAATGGCTGTTTCTGTGCATCATCACATTAGGTATCTATAGTTTCTGGTTGGGAATCGCCTTAGAGAAATGGAAAGTCAAAAATACTTTCTTTGCAAATTAGTATTAATTTTCAAATGAACGATGTAAGATAAGGGCACTTTCAGAAATGAGAGTGCC
>JGI24143J45723_1000796_pt1 | contig 15907 bp, 14 predicted proteins | sample BarGraIncu00432A_FD_45723 | JGI IMG/M metagenome (IMG submission 45723) | reverse complement strand
CCATGACTTTTGAAAAAGTTCAAGACATGCGTTACGGTGAGAACCCTCACCAGAAGGCAGCTTTTTATAGCGAAGTTGTTCCGGTAAAAGGGGCTTTGACTTCAGCAAAACAACTGCAGGGAAAAGAACTTTCATACAATAATATCAATGATACAAACGGTGCTTTGGAAATTTTAAAAGAATATGGAAATGAGGAACCGATTATTGTGGCGGTGAAACATGCCAATCCATGTGGGATCGCGAGTGATCCCGAAATTGCTGTAGCCTACCAGAAAGCTTATGAAAGCGATCCAGTTTCCATCTATGGCGGAATCATCGCTTCTAATCGGGTAATCGATGAAGCAACAGCAAAGCAAATGGTTGAAATCTTTCTGGAGATTATTGTTGCCCCTGGTTTCTCAAAAGAAGCCCTGGAAATTTTAGCGGCTAAAAAAAATCTGCGATTATTGGAACTTAAAGAGATCACCTACAGCGAACCAGGCTATGAAATGAAAAAAGTTTTGGGTGGTTTGCTGGTACAGGAACGCGACACTCAATTATACGAAGAACTAAAAGTAGTGACTAATCGGAAACCAACGCCAGAAGAAATGGAAGACCTTTTATTCGCATGGAAGGCTGTTAAAAATACGAAATCTAACGCCATCAGTATAACCAAGGAAAAATGCCTGATTGGTAATGGACCAGGACAGGTAAACCGTATCGGAGCATTGGAAATTGCCATTGGCCAGGCTGGAGATAAAGTAAAAGGATCAGTCATGGGATCAGATGCATTTTTCCCATATGACGATTGTGTCAAAGCTGCCGCAGCGGCAGGAATCACGGCGATTATTCAGCCCGGCGGAGCAGGCCGAGATGAAGATTCGATCAAGGCTTGTGATGTAGCTGGAATTGCGATGATCTTTACTGGCATGCGCCATTTTAAACACTAATTATTTCACATCTTTTAATAGCAAAATGACAGAATCCAAAATTCATATAAGCAGGGAGAAATAGATGAAAATATTGATGATAGGATCCGGCGGTCGGGAGCATGTGCTGACCTGGAAAATAGCTCAAAGTCCCCGAGTCGATAAAATATACGCTGCTCCGGGGAATGGTGGAATGGCAGAATTGGCAGAATGCGTTGATTTATCCGTCGAAGATATTCCCGGTTGTCTGGCTTTTGCAAAAGAACATGACATCGATCTGACCGTTGTGGGTCCGGAAGTGCCGTTGGTTTTAGGCATGGCGGATGCGTTTGAAGCGGAAGGTCTGAAAGCTTTTGGACCCAACAAACAATGTGCTCAATTTGAAGGAAGCAAAGCCTTTACCAAAGAATTTCTTTTCAGACACAATATTCCAACGGCGGCATATAAAGAATATAGCGATTATGATGAAATCATCAAAGATCTGGGCATCTATGGTTATCCAATGGTCATCAAAGCCGATGGTCTGGCTGCTGGCAAAGGTGTTCTGATTGTCGAAAATGAGCAGGATGCCCGAGACGGTATGGAAATGATCATGAAAAAGAAAGAGTTTGGAGAAGCCGGAGACAAGGTGGTCATTGAAGAATTTCTCACAGGCCAGGAAGCTTCGATGTTGTGCTTTGTAGACGGGAAAACGATTGTTCCGATGGAAAGCGCACAGGATTACAAACGAGCCTTTGATAACGATGAGGGTTTAAACACTGGCGGCATGGGGACCTATTCTCCCAACGTTTTATTTTCAGACTCAGACCTGAACAAACGGATTAAAGCAGAAATCTTGGATCCCATTATCAACGGTCTGATTGCCGATGATATGGATTTTAAAGGAATTTTATTCATTGGTTTGATGATCGAAAACGGCGTGCCCAAAGTGCTGGAGTTCAATGTGCGATTTGGTGATCCCGAAGCTCAAAGTGTGCTGATGCGAATGGAATCTGATTTGGTGGATATCATGGAAGCCGTGATTGACGGAGAACTAAAAGATTGCAACATTAAATGGAGCAAAAAGGAAGCCGTTACGGTCGTCATTGCCTCTAGTGGATACCCCGGATCCTATGAAAAAGGAAAAGTCATTACTGGAATAAATAACGTTAAGAATTGTATCGTTTTTCATGCTGGTACAAAACTGGTAAATGGCAAGCTTCTGACCAATGGAGGTCGTGTGCTTTGCGTTACCGCGCTAGGCGAAACCCGTGAAGCAGCCCGAAAAACAGTTTATGACAATATTGGCAAGATTCACTTTGAGGGGGCACAATACCGTACGGATATTGCAAAATTCAATTAGATATTAGGTAAATATTGGCAAATTATACTGACAATTGTTACACTGCGTTGTTTGCTTTAAGGTGAACAGGCCTTGCCGGTACGATCTTGGCGGACCCAACCAAATAATTGATGTATGATACTTTATTGATAAATCACCCCATTAATTTGAAAAATTAATGGGTTTTTGCATTTTAGATTTGCGTTGACTCATATTAAAGTCTAAAATAGACGTATACAGATAAAATAATCATTTAAATCGTTTTAATAGATTTAATGGAATTGGAGTAATAATGAAAAATACAATAGGTTTTATAGGTTGCGGAAACATGGCAAAAGCCATGATGGGTGGTTTGACTAAAAGTGAGTTGTTTAAACCTGAAAATATTTTGTGCTTTGACCCATCAGAGGCATCAAGAATCCAGGTAGCGGAAAGTTTTGGGGTTACTGTCCTGGGATCCAATATGAAAGTGGCAGAAAAAGCGGATTATTTGGTTCTGGCGGTAAAACCATTTCTATATTATAAAGTATTGGAAGAAATTGCAAAAAGTGTTAAACCTACAGTGGTCATTATTTCCATTGCCGTTGGCATCGGTTTTGGAGATATTAAAGAGCTGTTGGGAAAGGATATAAAAGTATGCAGAACTCAGCCCAGTACGCCGGCTTTTGTTGGCGAATCGGATTCAACCATTTGCCCGGATAATCATATGACGACTGAAGACATTGAAGATGTTATCGCGATTTTTAATAGCTTTGGAAAAACGGAAATCATCAGTGAGAAACTAATGGAAGTGGTTCCTGGAATCGCCAGCTCAGCTCCAGCCTATGTTATGATTTTTATCGAAGCAATGGCAGATGCAGGAGTGCTTCATGGTTTTCCGAGAGATCAGGCCTATCGTTTGGCAGCTCAAGCAGTATACGGTTCGGCCAAGCTTGTCCTTGAATCTGGAGAGCATCCTGCTAAATTAAAAGATCAAGTTTGTACGCCGGGGGGAACGACGATTGAGGCCGTTCGTGTTTTAGAAGCAAAAGGCTTCAGAGACGCAGTTATTTCTGCCGTAGATGCCTGTGCCCTTAAGTCATTGGCGATGGGTAAAAAATAATATAGTGGGTAAATATTATAAAAAATGATCATCGAATAAAACCCTGAATTAATTGTTTAAAAAATGGTTAAAGATATTAAACAATCCGATGGTTAATCCACTAAGGAGATTATTATGGATGAAGGGTTAATAAAAAAAATTAGAAGAAACATGAGTCTGGAAGAAATGGTATCCCTCTGCTCAGGTAATACCGCATGGGGGACCTTAAGTTACCCCCAATATGGTATTGAACCGGTAATGATGGCTGATGGATCTCACGGCATGCGGGTTGAGGAAGGCAGTGGTAGTATTGGCGTTGCCGAGGGAAAACCGGCGACCTGTTTTCCTCCAGCAGTGCTCACGGCCTGCTCCTGGGATGAAGGACTTCTTGAATTTGTAGGAAAAACCATTGCCCTCGAAGCGAGAGCTCTTGGAGTCGATTTGATCCTGGGACCGGGTATTAATGTCAAACGTTCGCCTTTGTGCGGACGTAATTTTGAATATTTTTCAGAAGATCCACTACTCTCTGGCCGATTGGGGAGAAGTTTTATTCTGGGAGCTAAAAGTCACGGAATAGGGTGCACAGTCAAACACTATCTGGCCAACAGTCAGGAAACCCGTCGGATGACCATTGATGAAAAGATCGATATTCGTGCTTTAAGGGAAATATATCTGAAACCATTTGAGATTGCCGTAAAAGAAGGCGAACCGATGGCGGTGATGAGCTCTTACAATAGCATCAATGGAAAATTTGTGTCTCAAAGCCGTTATTTCTTAACAAGGGTACTCCGTGATGAATGGGGATTTGACGGTATTGTCATTTCCGACTGGAATGCATCGTTTGATCGGGTTAAAGAGGTTATGGCCGGCATGGATTTGGAAATGCCTGGCAATGGTGGCATTAACAATTGGAAGATCTTTGATCGCATTAAAGAGGGAAAATTAAAAGTAAGTCTTTTAAATGAAATGGTGGAGCGTCTCATTCGTTTTTCTTTTCTTGCAAAGGAGAATAGAAGAAGCTTTCCGTCACCCACGGAGATTGAACCGAAAGGACATCATCAAATCGCTAAATTGGTGGCTCTTGAAAGCATGGTATTATTGAAAAATGATGACAACATTCTACCAATCGATCGAAACAAAATAAAGAAACTGGCGGTGATCGGCAGTATGGCTTTTGATCCCAGGTATCAGGGAAGCGGCAGCTCAAAAATCAATCCCTATCATATTGATACACCCTATGAACATATTAAAATACTAGCAGGTGACGACATTCAAATTCTGCCGCATCAGGGATATATTCACGATGAAGTGGTTGAGCAGATCCATTTAGAAGAACAGGCAGTGGAGTTGGCAAAAAATTCCCAGTTAACGCTTTTATTTGTGGGATTGCCAGATCATGATGAATCAGAAGGGTATGACCGGGCCCATTTGAACCTTCCTAAAAAGCAGATTTCATTGATCAATAAGATTTGCAAAGTCCAGCCAGAAACAGTGGTCATTGTTCAAAATGGTGGTGTTGTTGATATGAATTGGGAAAACGGTCCCAAAGCTATTGTTGAAATGTTCTTAGGTGGTCAGGCAGGCGGAGACGCCATTGCCGATCTTCTGTTCGGGGAAAACAATTTCTGTGGAAAACTAGCGGAAACCATTCCCATGAAACTGGAAGATACGCCAGCTTATATCAATTTCCCGGGAATCCAGGATGAAGTTGTTTTTGGAGAAAGTATTTTTGTGGGGTATCGTTACTATGATTACACTAAAAAGAAGGTTCGTTTCCCCTTTGGTTATGGGCAGAGTTATACGACTTTTAAGTATGAGAAAATTGAACAAGGGCCTTTAGTTTTAGATGCTGATGGTTCCGTTCTTGTGAAATGCCGTATTACCAATACAGGAAAAATGAACGGCAAGGAAATTGTTCAGCTATATACCGGAAATACTCATTCCCAAATCACTCGGCCGTTAAAAGAACTGCGAGGGTTTAAAAAAGTGTTTATCCCAGCGGGTCAATCCGTTGAGATAAGCTTTAACGTTGATCTGAATGATTTTATGTTTTATAATCCAACCACAAAGCGATGGGAACACGAATCAGGAACACACGAAATTTATATCGGTGCTTCCAGCCGGGATTTGCCCATCGTTTATCCAGTGGAAATCACTCAGAAGTTGATTCATCCCATTAATCAATTTTCATATATAGGTGATTTTGAAAAAACTGACCGTGGACAGACAATCTTAAAGATCCTACTTGCAGGTTTCGAAGAAATCATGGGTGCTGGGCAAGACATGGACGATGCCTTCCTGATTGCTACGCTGGAAAATACCCCTTTGAGAAAAATCGTTGAATATTCCCGAGGGATTTTTACAGAAGAAAGCATTAAAAAAATTATCAGCCTTGTTAATTCTGATGTATCACTGGAAGGCCTGACTTTTGAGATGTTGGTTGACGGAAAAGAAAAGAAGAAAGGTTTTTTCGAAAATCTCTTTGGCGGAAATAAGGATGAGAAAATCAGCATTCATTCAAAAATAAGAGATCTTGTCGATGATGAAGATGCGATGGTCATTCTCCGAAAATACTTTGATGACGAAACCTTTGAAAGTGACTATCTGCAAATGGCCATTAGAATGGGCGTTTGCCTTGATAAAGCCCAAAAGTTGTTGCCTGAAGACTTTTTCTCAGATGAAATGCTGAAAGAAATTGACAAGGAATTGAAAGAAATGGCAAAATAAATAACAAAAAAAGGATATCTAAATGAATACACTCACCATAGATACATCTAGCATTGTGGCTTCTGTTGCCATACTCAATGAAGAAAAACTCATTGGGGAAATGATTATTAATCATCAAAAAAAACATTCGGAAAAACTCATGATCTCGGTCGATCATTTACTAACTGATGGAGGTCTTTCAATTAAAGACATTGATGTTTTTGGCATTGTTTCCGGTCCCGGATCTTTTACCGGACTTCGCATCGGAATGGCAACAATCAAGGGGTTTGCCCAGGCACTGAATAAACCAGTGGTGGGGGTTTCAACCCTTGAAGGTCTAGCCATGAATATTCCATTTGCAAATGGTCTTGTCTGCCCGATTTTAGATGCTCAACGAAATCAAACCTATACCGGGGCATTCCATTTCGAAGGCGGGCATTTAGTACGGGATACGGAAGATTCAGTAATGGAAATTGATGTTCTCTTAGAATTTCTAAAAAATCGGGAGGAACCCATCTATTTTTTAGGGGATGGATTGCCCCGATTTTCAGAAACACTACTAAAAGCTTGCCCAACCGGGGTAAGTGTTCCCAATTATCTCAATATGAACCGAGCTTCATCCGCAGCAGCGCTTGTTTTAGAACGGGCATTAAAAGGGAAAGTAAGCCATTATCGAGAGATCGAACCGGTTTACATTCGTCCATCCTATGCTGAGGAACACAAGAAATGATCAGCTATCGGTTGATGAAACCCCAGGATACGCCTGGGGTTTTTAGGGTGGATCAAGACTGCTTTATCCATAATTGGAGCCTGGAATCCTATCAGAATGAGACGGAAAATATTTTGTCAAATTATATTGTGGCAGAGTTGGAGGGGGAAATTGTCGGTTTTGGCGGATTTTGGCTGGTAATAGATGAAGCGCATATCACAAATATTGGTGTTCTGGAAAAATATCGTCATTGCGGTATTGGCGACAGTATTATAAAAGAAATGCTGTCGCACGCCTGCCAGAACGGGTGTGTGGGAATGACGCTTGAAGTAAGTACGGATAATGATCCGGCTATTAAATTTTATGAAAAAAATGGCTTTGAAAAAGAAGGAATTCGAAAAAACTATTATGGTAATGGAATAGATGGTTTTATCATGTGGAGGCACAACCTTGAATATGAAAAATAATAATAAGTGGATTGCCATTATTTCGGTCATACTTGGAATTATATTTCCATTTATTGTTTTCGTGACGGCTGTTGAAGGAGCGGTGTTTGACAAAACATTTTTCATGCAGCAAATGCAAGCGAACGATGTTGTAAAAAATACCGGAATATATCCTGATGATATGAAGCTGGTGGTTGATGAAATACTTTCATTTTTAAAAGGAGACCGTGCTGATTTCGACATCAAGGCTCGTCTGACACAGAAAAATCCAAAACAGGAATTGGATTACGTTTCTATTTTTAATGAGAAAGAAATCACCCATATGATAGATGTGAGAGATCTTTTCCAGCTTTTCCTTGCACTTCGGGATATAGCACTAGCAGTTACTCTCATTTTATTTGTGGTATTATTGGAAAAAGACCCTACAGCCATATTCAAATCGTTATTTTATGGCGCTACTATTTATCTGGGGATTTTCATCATCATTGGAGGATGTTTTATCTTTAATTTTGATGCATCATTCACCCTTTTTCATAAATTGTTTTTTTTCAATAATTTATGGTTGATGGATCCGGCAACGGATCGGATTATTTGGATTGTACCGGAACCCTTCTTTTTTAACCTGATCTCCCGAATGGTGATCTACACACTTATCCCATTGGGTGTGACGACTGCTATGACAGGAACAGTTCTTTATTGGAAACGAAAGAAAATATAGGTTATAATGACAAGATAAACAAAAGTAAATTTAAATAACTGAGGTAAACATGAAAATTCTTAGCATTGAGACATCCTGTGATGAGACATCTGTAGCCATTGTTGAAGATGGTCGAAAAATACTAACCAATCGGATTTATTCACAAATTGATATTCACAAAAAATATGGTGGTGTTGTTCCTGAAATCGCATCCCGAAATCATATAACCAAACTGCCTTATATTATAGAGGATGCATTAAAAGAAACTCAAATGAGACTAGAAGATGTCGATGCCATTGGTGTGACAAACGGACCGGGATTAATTGGCGCTTTGCTTGTAGGGCTGTCTGAAGCAAAAGCTATCGCTTACAGTCTGGACAAGCCTCTCATCGGAGTTCATCATATTGAAGGGCACATCGCAGCTAATTTTCTGCAATATCCAGAATTAGAACCGCCATTTCTGACTTTGGTAGTTTCCGGGGGTCACAGCCATTTGGTTTTAGTTAACGATTATCAGACTTTTAAAGTTTTGGGCAGAACGATTGATGATGCAGCAGGAGAAGCCTTTGACAAAATTTCAAGAGTATTGGGTTTTGGGTATCCCGGGGGGCCAGCTATTGATTGTGCAGCAAAGAAAGGTAATCCTGATGCGATTGCATTCCCAAGGGTGTTTTTGGATAAAACGGAATATAATTTCAGTTTTAGTGGGCTGAAATCCTCGGTTCTGAATTATATCAATAGTAAGAAAATGAAAAACGAACCCATTGTTGTGAATGATGTCGCTGCTTCCTTTCAAATGGCTGTGGTTGAAGTTTTGGTAAAAAAGACCATTACCTGTGCTAAAGGCATTCACATGAATAAAATCTGCATGGCTGGCGGGGTTTCCTGCAACAGCTTGCTGAGACAGATGATGACCGAGGCAGCGAAGGAAGAAGGATTGTCTCTTTATTACCCGGATCCAATTTTATGTACGGATAATGCAGCCATGATTGGATCAATGGCCTATTATAATTTTATCAACGGTGCCGTTAGCGACTTAAGCCTTAACGGCATACCGGGGTTAAAAATAGGAACCCGTTAAAAAATATTTAGGCCAATTTTTCATCATTGAGTGCATAAGATGAAATGATAATAATCCTTAATAAAATTTGTCTTTTCGCATGACAAAAGAACATAATAGAAAAATTAAAAAGGGCATGAGTATTTATATAAGGAGAATGACGTACGCTTTAAAGTTTAAAACAATCTTAAAAAAAGCTAAAGATGTGTAAAAAGAAAAAAAACAACTTGCAATCATCGCAAGAATCATTTAAAATACTATTAGCACTCAGGGAGAATGAGTGCTAATAACTAAAATAAAAGGTACATGGTACCCAAATATAATCAATGGAGGAAAAAATGAGTTTAAGACCATTAGGTGACAAGGTAGTTATTAAAGTTAAAGCTGAAGAAGAGAAAACCATCAGTGGAATTCTTTTGCCAGGTTCTGCACAGGAAAAACCACAACAAGGAAAAGTTATTGCAGTTGGAAGCGGCGAAATTGTAGATGGCAAAAAAGTGCCCTTGGATGTAAAAGTAGATGATGAAGTCATCTATTCAAAATATTCAGGCAACGAAGTTAAAATTGGAGAAGATGAATACTTAATCATTCGTCAAGCTGATATTTTAGCAATCGTAGAATAATCAAAAATAAATCAAAAAAATTAGGAGGACAATAAACATGGCTAAAGAGATTAGATTTCGTGAAGATGCCAGAGCAGCATTAATAACTGGTGTAGATAAACTAGCAGATACCGTTAAAGTGACATTAGGACCAAAAGGAAGAAATGTTATTTTAAGTAAATCATACGGTTCGCCAACGATTACTAACGATGGTGTGACCATTGCAAAAGAAATTGAGTTGGAAGATGCGTTTGAAAACATGGGTGCTCAACTTGTTAAAGAAGTTGCCACGAAAACAAATGATGTAGCAGGAGATGGTACGACAACCGCAACTTTATTGGCTCAGGCAATTGTTCGAGAAGGTAACCGAAACGTTGTTGCTGGAGCAAACCCAATGGTTCTAAAAAAGGGAATCGAAAAAGCAGTTGTTGCAGTTGTTGAAGAACTGAAAGCTAACAGCAAAAAGATAGAAAGCAAAGAAGCTATTGCACAAGTTGCTTCTATTTCTGCAGCAGATCCTGAAATTGGAAAGCTTATTTCTGAAGCAATGGATAGAGTCGGCGATGACGGCGTCATTACTGTTGAAGAAGGAAAAGGAATGGGAACTGAATTAGAATTTACCGAAGGTATGCAATTTGATCGTGGTTATTTATCTGCATACATGGCAACTGATACAGAAAAAATGGTTGCTGTACTGGATAATCCATACATCCTAATCACTGATAAAAAAATATCAAATATTCAGGAAATTTTACCAATTTTAGAACAAATTGTTCAAACTGGTGGTAAACTCCTTATAATTGCAGAAGACGTTGAAGGAGAAGCATTGGCAACTTTGGTTGTTAACAAATTACGTGGAACTTTTAACTGTGTGGCTGTTAAAGCACCAGGCTTTGGCGATCGAAGAAAATCAATGTTAGCTGATATTGCAACCTTAACAGGTGGGGAAGTTATTTCTGATGAATTAGGATTAGAATTAAAATCTGTTACCATTGAACAATTAGGTCGTGCTCGTCAGGTTAAAATAGACAAAGAAGACACCATTATCGTTGAAGGCGCTGGAAATAAAGAAGCTATTGATGAAAGAATTCGTCAGATAAAAGCTCAGATTCCTGAAACTTCTTCTGATTATGATCGTGAAAAATTACAAGAACGTTTAGCAAAATTGGCCGGTGGGGTTGCTGTCATCCAAGTTGGTGCGGCTACAGAAACTGAATTAAAAGAAATCAAATACCGTATTGAAGATGCATTAAATGCGACAAGAGCAGCAGTTGAAGAAGGCGTTGTATCTGGTGGAGGTACTGCCTATATCAATGCTATTCCTAAGGTTGACGCATTAATCGAAACCCTTGAAGGGGATGAAAAAACTGGTGCTTATATAATCCGCAGAGCGATCGAAGAACCGATGCGACAAATTGCTGAAAATGCAGGTTTAGAAGGTTCTGTTATCGTTTCTCAGATGGCAGGGAAACCAGTCGGTGTTGGTTATGATGCAGCTAAAAACGAATATGTTGATATGTTTAAAGCAGGAATTATTGACCCAACCAAGGTTACTCGTTCTGCTATTCAAAATGCAGCAAGCGTTTCTGCAATGTTCTTAACAACTGAAGTAGCGGTTGCTGATCTTCCAAGCGAAGATATGCCAGGTATGCCTGGTGGAATGGGCGGCGGAATGCCAATGATGTAAGCTTATAGCTACATTATTTTCCATAGAAAAAGGCAGTCTCAATAATGAGGCTGCCTTTTATTGGTTTTTATTGAAATTTTTCTGATGTTTTTAATCTACGTCGTAGGGTATACCGGCAAACAATACTTCCATTTCAGGTTGTTCCAATTCGGCAAGTTTAACAATCAGTCTGTTGAGAAGACTGATCATGGCCTGAGCATCAGGAGATTCATCGTTAGCAGGTTTTGCAGCATACAGGGCAAGAAGCATCGTGTTTCGTGTAGTGCCCTTCACATCCTTAAATATTGCATTTAAGACTCTTTTTTCATCCATTATAAGTTCCATCATCTTTTCCTCCAAAAAAAAATATTGTTTTTTATAGTTCTTCCAGGTTTGTTAAGGCATCTTCCCACTCATCGGTAAGCTCTGCGAGACTAAGTTTCTTTTCTTCATAAAAGCGAGTGATTTCGGCGGCAGTATCAGGGTAATCATAAAAATCAGGCTGACACATTGCCAATTCTGCTTTCCTGATTTCTATTTCCTGGGCGGTAATGGCATCCTCTATCTCATTCACTTGCTTTTTCAGCTGGCGGATTCTTGCCTCTTTTTCCTTTTGCTTTTTGCGATCTGTCTTTTGCTGAGTTTTGGTAATAACGACTTTGTTTTCTTCAGTAAGAAGCATTTCGCGTTCTGAAGCTTCATTTTTATGTTTTAAATAGTCGTCGTAATTTCCTAAATGGATTTCCATTCCATTAGCTGAGAACTGGTAGATTTGATTGGAAATACGGTTTAAGAAATACCGGTCATGAGAAATGAAAAGCAAGGTGCCCTCATATTGTAAAAGTGCGCTTTCGAGTATTTCTTTGGTATCCATATCAATATGGTTGGTAGGTTCATCCATGAGCAGAAAATTAGATTGTGAAATCATAAGGCGGGCCAGTAGAAGACGGGCTTTTTCGCCACCGGACAGGGTATTGATCGACTTGAATACTTCTTCGCCAACAAATAAAAAGGCGGCTAAAATATTTCTGATTTCGCCTTCTGACAGTTTTGAGTCCACATCCCACATGGCTTCCAATAAATTTTCGTTGTAGAACTTTTTTAAATCCTGATGCTCCTGATCAAAATAACCGATATGAACTTTTTGTCCGAAATGAACTTCTCCGGAATCAGCCTGCAGCTTTCCCTGAATAATTTTAAAAAGGGTTGTTTTACCGGCACCATTGGGTCCAATAATACCGATCTTATCTCCACGGTGAACTTCAAAACTAATATTCTGAAAAAGAATCCGCTCATCAAAAGCTTTTTTTATGCCGCTAACGCATAATACATCATTCCCACTTCTGACCCTTGGAACAAAACTGAAATGACTGTTATGTACGATGTCTGCTTTATCCATCAGTTCAATTTTGTTCAGGGCTTTTTCGCGGCTTGCAGCTCGTTTTGAACTCTTTATGGAGTTGTACGCCCGAAACCGCTTGATCACCTCTTCCTGGTGCTTGATTTCTTTCATTTGCTGCCGGTATTGATGGTTCTGCTCCATTATATTATGTCTTTTTTTTACGGCATAGTGGGTATAATTCCCTAAATATTCCTTTATATTCTTCTGAGATACTTCAATAATGGAGGCACAGACCTTATCCATGAAATAACGGTCATGGGAAATAATGATAAAGGTTCCAGAATAACCTTTTAAATATTGTTCCAACCATTGGAGAGCATCGATGTCCAAATAGTTAGTTGGCTCATCCAGAAGAAGAAGATCAGGTTCCTTCAAAAGAATTTGACCAAGAGTAGCCCTTGTTTTTTCACCGCCACTTAAAACGGAGAATGGTTTATCAAGGTCTTCTGGTTTAAACCCCAGACCATTAATGACTCCCCGAATTCGGCTGGGGTATTCAAAGCCACGTTTTGCTGAAAATATTTCTTGAAGCTCCCCGAATTCAGTCATGAGCTTTTCCTGTGCATCGCCAGAGCTTTTGGCAATTTGATCACCGATGTGTTTGATCCGCTTTTCCATATCAATCAAGGATTGAAATACAGAGGTGAGCATTTCTTCCAAGGTCATGTTTTCAGCCACAGCAGGCTCCTGGGCTAGGTATCCAATGGAGAGACCGTTTTTTGTACTGATATGTCCTCTTTCCTGAGCGAGTTCTCCTGTGATCAGCTTTAATAGAGTTGACTTACCGGTGCCATTTCTCCCGACAAGGCCGATTTGCTTTTTTTCATTGATGGATAAGTTTAGGTCCTTAAAGATTTCATGGATGCCGTAACTAAAGTGTAGGTTTTCTATATTAATTAACATTTCTTCACCTGTTTTCGTTTTTGTTCATGTTTTTAGAATAACTTATACCATTCTATCAAAAAAACAATAAAATTAAAATGAATAATTTGACGTTCTGCATCCCTATTGATATAATTAACGAAGTATTTCTAAGAAAGGAGAAGTTATTATGCATCGTTTCTCAAAAAAAGTATCAATGACCGTTGTAAAACGGTTGCCAAAGTATTATCAATATTTAACAGATTTACTTTTAAATGACATAGAAAAAATATCGTCAAGAGAATTAGCAAGTCTTATGGGCTTAACAGCTTCTCAGATTCGTCAAGATTTGAATTCTTTTGGGGGTTATGGACAGCAAGGGTATGGCTATAATGTATTAGAATTAAGAGAAGCAATCAAGGAAATCCTTGGTCTTGACAGTGATTATACATGTATTATTATTGGTAGTGGTAATATGGGACATGCTATTGCAAATTATGAACGGTTTAAACGTGAAGGCGTAATGCTCATCGGTGCATTTGATGTCGATCCATTAAGAGTTGGTACGGTTGTAGGCAACGTTGTTGTTAAACATATGGATGAACTTGAAAATTTCGTTAAAAACAATGAAATAGATATTTGTATATTATGCGTGCCTAGAGGAGTTGGACAACAAGTAGCCACAACCATCACGGATCTGGGAATAAAAGGGATTCTAAATTTTAGTCCGTTAGATCTGGATTTACCTGATGATGTCGTGGTGGAAAACGTTAATATTACAGATAGCTTATTTACCTTAACTTATTTATTAAAAGAAGTGACCGATCCTGAATAAGGAAGATGAGAGGTATGACAAAAAATAGAGCAAAGGAAGAAGAGCAGCTAAATAATCATAAAAAAAAAGAGCTTGATAAATCAGGCTCTTTATAATATAACAAGTTATTTAAACAAGGTCCTCTTCTTCGTTTTTTGAGTTACTTACCATTGGAACTTTTGAAATTAATAAAATCTAACACTTCCTGCTTAAAACTCTCGGGAAAAGAGAAATAAGAAGAAAAGGAGTCTACTTCTTCATTCGAAAAGACATAGGATTTTAAAAATTCTTCACAAGTCATTGGCTTTGGATTACTTGGCAAAAGCTTGGGTTGATCAGTTCGGCATAGTAAATAGTCTACAGAAACCTCGAAAAAATCAGCGATTTTTATGAGTAATTGGTTCTCTGGTAAATTCTTATCTTTTTCATATTTAGAAATTGAACTCTTATTAAGGTAAAAAAGATTTGCGAAATTTTCTTGAGTTAAGCGTTTAGAAATTCGCAGCGCTTTTAATCGACTACCAAAAGTATTGTTTTCCATTTTTTTCTCCTTCTTTAAATTTAAAATTGTTGGATTGAAAGCATAACCAGATAATTCAGTATAACATATAATTACCATTTGTCAATATTCTTTGTTGCAGATGAGTTAAATCAAGAAACTATTAAGGTGAGTTAAAAGGAAGTTCTCACTTCCTTTAACATGCGAATACATTCTGAAAATTTTGCTTTTTCAGGTGATGGTTCGCCCTCAGTAGAAGCGGATTCCAAGGTTTGACTAGCTAATGTATCGCGAATGAAAGTATCGAACAAAACAGAATAATTTATGTTATTAATGGAATCAGTTAATTTGCGCTTCGATTTTCCGTCTTCAGCTCGTATTTCATCATAAGTCAGTGCTGTAAGCCTAGTGCCATTATAGGCTGCCACTAGGTTCCCCTGAAACCCATCTTGATCGATCGAACCTACTACAGTGTAGGTATCGAATGTATCAATTTTAATGGGTTCATGATCACCTTTCTTTGCCTGCCCGATGGCGGCATTTGCTAATTGAATGAAACGCTCAGATGTTTGTGTCGCCCCAGAAATGGTTTCTATTTCATCTGGATTTTGAGAGAGAATCAAGTCGTCATATAATCGAAAATAAAGTGAGTTGAGATTAAGTAGGGAAAGATTATCCCAGTATTTCTCTGGACCTTCAAGAGTTAGACGATCCATGCTATTCCTCGATGTTTCTTTGAAATTGACTTGAGTAATAATATTGCTTTTTATGATGATATCCAGTTGTTGAGCGTAACCCCGGGTATCATAAAAATGTGTGGTTGCTGTAAAATGGCCATCAGAAAGAGATTCCAAATTCTCTACCGGTAAAATTTCACCGGTAGATGGATCATTTACCAATTCTTTTTTCACACAGCCTGTTCCTAGAAGGGTCAGTGATAATATGAGAAGAAGTACAGAAATAGTGGAAAGAAATTTTAGCTTTAGAGATTTATTTTTGATTGTCATAGCTATCACTTTTTTTTAATAAATTAAAAGTGCTCTCCTTTTTTATTATTATTGTTACGTCTGATTAGTAGGCGGAAGCATTCATCAGCGGAGGAACGATTTGCTTTTTTCGAGAGAAAACACCAGGC
>JGI24143J45723_1000794_pt1 | contig 15920 bp, 16 predicted proteins | sample BarGraIncu00432A_FD_45723 | JGI IMG/M metagenome (IMG submission 45723) | reverse complement strand
TTGCCGTATAACCATTCTCATATCCTTCATCAAAAGTTAAATAAATAACCTTTTTAGAGGTTTCGCCAAAGGCATAAGCATTATATTTTGATAACATCGCTGCATTTTCTTTTGGTGAATAAGCCCACGACCAGTGAATAGTATTTCTGCGCAAACCTCTTGTATCCTTTAATAGAACTTTTTGAAATGGTTTCGCCTCAACTCTAGAGCCATTTTTATTTTTATCTAGTTTATTACCACCGGGTCTATTACTGTCCGTTTTACTAGTTCCTTCCTGTGAATTTTTATAACTCAAATTTATTTTATTCGTATTTCCTCTGTTATTTGCACAACCAGGAAGCGCCATTATTAATACTATTACTATTGATACTCTTCTTAATTTCAATTAAATCACCTCTATGTATGATGTTATTTATAATTATAAGCAAACCTTATAATTATAGTATAACTCAATAAAACATTTAATATCATTTTTTAATGTATACTTTTAGGAATTATTCATAATTATGCTAATAATATATATAATCTTTATTAGTATAAATAAAATTTATATGACCATAATCTGTGATAAGAGTATAATGTACATATGCAGTATAGTTTTGATAACGATAAGATGAACTTACTGGGAATATTAAATCATTTAGGAGGCACACATATGTTAAAACAAACACTAAAAGCTGATATTATTAAATATATGAAAAGCAGGGATAAGATAAGGCTCACTACTTTAAGGACATTAATGGCNGACGTTAAATATAAAGAATTNGATTTAAAAAGAGAGCTAGACGACAATGAGTTANTTGGTATTATAGAGAAAACAATNAAACAATTANACGAAACTCTAGTTTATGCAAAACAATCTGAGAAAGCAGAAATTATAACCGAAACAGAAACATCTATTGAAATGCTTTCTGTTTATATGCCAAAACAATTTACTGATGATGAAGCGAAAGCAATCATAGCTGAGGTTATCGCTGAAAATGGCTTTAAGGGTAAGGGTGACATGGGAAAAGTTATGAAGGCAATTATGCCTAAACTTAAAGGAAAATATGACGGTAGGAAGGTAAATCCTCTTGTAAATGAATTACTAGCATAGGGGCCACATGGGTAGTGATATTTATATCACTATCCATGTTTTTTCTTGTTTTCATTTGTAAATATCTTAAATGTTCCGTCATGTTTTAATCTACATATTTGTATTGTAAACGCATTTATTTTTTGGTATACTTGGTATAATATTAAAGAATATAAAATAACTGAATATATTTATATGAAAGGTGGTGTTATATATGGGTCTTTTACGTTGGATAGGCGGAATAGTAGTATTTTTTTGGGTTTTAGGTCTTATATTTAAAATTGGTGGCGGTATGATACATACGTTACTAATAATAGCTGCAATAGTATTTATTGTTGATAAGATTTCCGGTAAAAAATAGATTTAAAATAACATTTGCCCTTATGTGAATTTTTTTACATAAGGGCCTTTTATTTTCACTTTTTTTTCTACCTATCATGTATTTTATCTCATTTGATTCCTATGGTTTCTATAATTTGTTACCTATAATCAGTATTTTATTAATTATATACATCTTTTTGTTGACTATAGTAAGCATTGGTCATATAATACATTTATAAGAAGGTGTATTATGGTAAAGAGAAAAAAATTGTTTAATACAAAAATAAAAGTTCTTAGGGCCGAACAAAATCTAACACAAGAAGATTTAGCTATAGATTTAGGGATAAATAGAAGTACTATTTTAGAAATAGAGCGAGGAACTTTTAATCCTTCTCTTAAACTTACTTTTTCTATAGCCAAATACTTCAATAAAAATATTGAAGAAATTTTTGAGATTTTGGAGGAGGAAGATTAATGAATACTTTAGGGAATATATACTTATCAAGCCATGCTATATACGTTACTCTTATAGTATCATGTTTTTTTATGGTATTGGTTGTTGACGATGATGAATTACACCAATACGCTATGAATAGAGCAATTAAAGTTTCCGTTATAATATCAATACTGTCTTTGCTCGGATATGCTTTTTATATGTTAGCTTCAGGTAGTACTACTATTAGTATACATGTACTCTTCTTTGGCATAGAGGCACTAAGCCTTTTAACATTATTACTATATTATCTTGAATTAAAGGGATTTAGCTTCTCCATTAAGAAAAGTAAGAAAATCGGAAATATTCTAATTACACTTTCACTAATCATAAGTGTATTATCTACAATCAGCATGATTTTTAATTTTAAGTTATTTTCTAATCCTACAGGACTCATTAGATATGATGAATTATTACTATTTGTAAATGTTATTTTTATACCATTGTTTATCCCTTTTTTCCCTAATATAAAAAAAATACTTAGTCGGGATGAATATAAAAAAGAGCGGAAAGATTTAGATAAAAAATTTAAAATTTTCATAGTAATATACGCCATATGTTTTTTACTATTTATAGTATATATTATTTACCGCTATGTGGTAAAATAAATATGTATAAGCCAGTTAAAGCCTCAACAATTGTTGAGGCTTTAACTTTTCTTTTATACTGATTTAACCTATATACATTTGCATATTAGGTGCTATTATTTTATATTAATTTTATTAAATAATTTTATCTGATGGTCCTTTTGAATATTTAAGGAATCCGTTATCCATATTTAACACTATAACTCCTATTTCGTTTAGATATTCAACATATGAATTTAACATTCTCTTTATTAAGGCATGTTTATATCTATTTTTTAAAGTAATATTAAAATTATTAGTAACAGCCTTAAGAATATCTTCCAGTGTCATACCATCATCTATGAGAGTGTATATTCTTGCAGCCCTACGCTTATAGAATTCAATATTATCACCTATAAGTTTTGTAATGTCCTCATACATACCTTTATGTGCGACAACATATTTGCTACATTTTAAGTCATAAAGTTTTAATTTACTTAACAAATCCTCACTGAGTATATACGCGTAAGGCATTTTAGCACCCCGCATTACCTCATAGCTAATGAGAGAATCTCCTAAATAACACACATCATCTGGAGTAGTAATACATATATGAGCCGGGCTATGTCCGGGTGTATGAAGAATTTTAAATTGAGTGCCTCTCATTGTTATGCTATCTTGATTATCGAAAATCATAATATCTGTTTCACAAACCATATGTCCAAAATGATCTGTAACATCTGTTAATGTTTGGCCACTGTAATAAAGTTTGAGATTAATCGTCGAACTACAAATAAGTGCCTCGTATGCAGGCATTGCAATAATACAGTTATATTTTTTCNTTAAATATGCATTATTACCTATATGGTCTACATGGGCATGACTGCATATTATGCCAACTACTTTAAAATTGTTTTTTTCAAGAAGTTCATCTATCCCTTTTCTTTCTCCTTCTGCCCACCCTGAATCCAACATAATAATTTCTTCATTGTTAATTTTATAGAAAGGTATATACGACATTCCAGTATTAATGCAAAATGTATTTCCTTTCACTCTTTTTATATCCATATATCATCTTTAGGGAGAGTGTATATTAGAAATACACAAAACCACTAAATATTCACTTCCTTTCTATATACTTATTTCATTATACAGAATTCCAATATAATCTTCAAATATTTAATATATTAACGTAAAATATCTTTTGCGATTTTGATAGCGCGAAAAAAAGCCACACCCCTATAAAATATAGGAATGTGACTTTCAAAATATTTACTTTTTTATTTGACACCCATGGATCCTGAAATTACCATTTTCATAACTTCTGATGTTCCCTCATATATTTCAGTTATTTTCGCATCTCTCATCATTCTTTCCACTGGGTACTCTCTACAATAACCATATCCACCGAAAAGTTGTACTGCTCTACGTGTTACATCACTTGCAGTCTCAGATGCAACGAGTTTTGCCATAGCCGCCAAGTGGCTAAATGGTTCATGGTTGTCCTTTGCACAAGCAGCTCTATAGACTAGTAACCTTGCAGCATCAGTACTCGCCTGCATGTCAGCCAATTCGAACTGACAATTCTGAAATTGTGAAATCCTTTTTCCAAACTGAACTCTTCCTTGTACATATAATATAGCTTCGTTAATGGCACCTTGTGCAATACCTAAAGCCTGAGATGCAATTCCAATTCTACCTCCGTCAAGAGTTTTCATTGCCATGCTAAATCCTTTTCCTTCTTTACCTAATAGGTTTTCCTTAGGTACAATACAGTCTTCAAATATAAGCTCACAAGTAGATGAACCACGTATACCCATTTTCTCTTCTTTTTTACCTATAGAGAATCCTTTGAAATCTTTCTCAACAATGAATGCAGAAATCCCCTTAGTTCCTAAAGTCTTGTCTGTCATAGCTAGTATAACGTAAACATCTGCTTTTCCTCCATTAGTAATAAATATCTTGCTACCATTTAAAATATAATTATCTCCATCAAGTACTGCTGTGGTCTTTTGCAAAGATGCATCTGTTCCTGCTGATGGTTCAGTCAGTCCAAATGCTCCAAGGAATGACCCCTGTGCTAATGGCACTAAATATTTCTTTTTTTGCTCNTCTGTGCCAAATTCATAAATTGGTGAAGCACATAAAGATGTATGCGCAGATACAATTACGCCTGTTGTACCACATACTTTTGATAACTCCTCTACAGCCATTGAATATGTTAAATTGTCCATTCCAGATCCACCGTATTCTTCTGGAAATGGAATTCCCATAATTCCAAGTTCAGCCATTTTCACTACAGTCTCCTGTGGAAACCTTTCCTCCTCATCAATTTCATGAGCTAAAGGTTTTACCTCCTTTTCTGCAAATTCTCTAAACATTTTTTGTAAATCCAGTTGTTCCTCTGATAAATTAAAATCCATAATTTCTACCTCCTATTTAATTTTTTAATTTATTAAAACATGTACTTATATTCTGAATCACTTATAATCTCAACGATTTAAGTAAGATTTGAAGTTGGTTTATATAGTTAACTAAATAGTTTCAAGTCCCCACCCATAAACGGTGCCCAGCCTGACCTACTACTTTAGTTTTAACTAATTAATAGTTATCTTTCAATTACTATTGCTGTTCCTTGTCCACCGCCTATGCATAATGTGGCTAATCCTTTTTTGGCATCTCTTCTAATCATTTCATGGATAAGTGTTACTAATATCCTTCCTCCAGATGCCCCAACAGGATGACCTAGAGCTAATGCTCCTCCATTTACATTCACTATATCCATATTAAAATTCAAGTCTTTTGCCACAGCTAAACTTTGAGCTGCAAATGCCTCATTTGCCTCAACTAAATCCAAATCTTCAACTTTTAAACCAGCTCTATCTAGTGCTGCTTTAGTTGATGCAACTGGGCCATATCCCATTATTGCTGGGTCTACTCCCTTTGAACCAAAAGAAAGAATTTTTGCTAGAGGTTTAATTCCCAATTGTTTTGCTTTATCTGCACTCATTACTACAAATGCGGCGGCTCCATCATTTATTCCTGAAGCATTACCAGCAGTTACTGTTCCACCTTTTTTAAAAGCTGGTTTTAACTTAGCTAACTTTTCTATAGTAGAACCAAATTTAGGATATTCATCTTGATCAAAAATTATCGGATCACCTTTTCTTTGAGGAATGCTAATTGGAACTATTTCATCTTTAAATTTACCTTCTTTAATTGCTTTTTCTGCTTTAAGTTGAGAATTCAGTGAAAAGTTATCCTGCATTTCGCGAGTAATATCCCACTTCTCTGCTATATTCTCAGCAGTAACGCCCATATGATAATCGTTGAAAGCATCCCATAGTCCATCTTGAATCATTTCATCCTTAATTTTCCCATCACCCATTCGCTGGCCCCATCTTGTTTGCGTTAAAAGATATGGAGCCATTGACATGTTTTCCATGCCGCCAGCAACAACAACATCACTATATCCCGATACAATCATTTGATACGCTAAACTAACGGCTCTGAGTCCTGATCCACAAACTTTATTTATTGTAAAAGAAGGTACCTCTATAGGTATTCCTGCTTTTACAGCTGATTGCCTAGCTGGATTTTGGCCAAGTCCTGCTTGCAAAACATTTCCCATAACTACTTCATCAACTATTTCAGAGTTTATACCTGCCCTAATAATAGCTTCTTTAATTACTGCAGCTCCTAAATCAACTGCTGGAGTATTTTTAAAACTTCCTCCAAATGACCCTACTGCTGTTCTTACCGCACTAACTATAACAACTTCTTTCATTTATACACCTTCCTTACATTAATGATTTATTTAACTATTTTGTATAATCGAAAAATCCTTTTCCACTTTTTCTACCTAATTGCCCTGCTTTAACCATTTTTCTAAGTAGTGGGTGTGGTCTATATTTTGAATCACCAAATTGTGTATATAATACTTCCATGATAGCTAAACATACATCGTTTCCTATTAAATCTCCCAGTGCTAAAGGTCCTATAGGATGATTTGAACCAAGCCTCATTGCTTTATCAATATCATCTGCAGTTGCTACTCCATCAGCTAAAACTCCTACAGCCTCATTTATCATAGGTATTAATATTCTGTTTACTACAAATCCTGGTGCTTCATCTACTTCTACTGGATCTTTTCCCAAATCTTTAGCAATTCCAATTACTGTGTTTTTAGTTTCCTCAGAGGTGACCATGCCTTTTATAACCTCTATCAATTTCATTACTGGAACTGGATTGAAAAAATGCATACCTATAACTTTATCTGGTCTTTTAGTAGCACTTGCTACATCTGTAATTGATAATGAAGATGTATTGGTAGCAAGTATAGCCTCGGTTTTGCATATTCCATCCAGCTCTTCAAATATTTTTTTCTTGATTACCATATTTTCAACTGCTGCTTCTACAACAAGATCAACATCTTTTGCTAAATTTATATCTGTAGTAGCTGTTATTTTAGATAAAATCTCATTTTTAACTTCCTCTGTTATCTTTCCCTTTTTAACACTTTTTTCTAAATTTTTAGTTATTGTTGACATCCCTCTGCTAACAAAACTTTCTTCAATATCCCTCATAATTACTTCATAACCAGCCTGTGCAAAAGTCTGAACTATTCCAGCACCCATAGTTCCTGCTCCTAATACAAATACTTTCATTAATAATCAATCCTTTCCTTATTTATTTAAATAATTGGCTTTTCTCTTTTCTATAAAAGCAGTCATACCCTCACTTTGATCTTCCGACGCAAAACATAAACTAAATAGGTTTTTTTCAATAAGCATTCCCGTTTCTATATCTGTCTCATTTCCTCTATTTATTGATGTTTTTGCATATCTTACAGCTAACTGTCCTTTGCTAAGTATTTGCCCAGCNAGTTCTAAAGTCTTGTCCATTAATTCTTCTGGTTTTACAATACTATTTACAAGACCTATTTTTTCGGCTTCTTCTGCATTAATAACTTTTGCTGTAAATATTAATTCTTTAGCTTTTCCTATACCAACTAATCTAGAAAGTCTTTGGGTTCCTGAGAATCCTGGGATAATACCGAGGCTTGTTTCTGGTTGTCCAAATTTAGCTTTTTCTGAGGCGATACGTATATCACAGGCCATAGCAAGTTCACACCCACCTCCAAGAGCAAACCCATTTACTGCAGCAATTACTGGTTTCTCCATAAGTTCTATTTTTCTAAAAACTCCAGAGCCAAGTTCTGCAAATATCCCTGCTTCTATTGGAGTTTTGTCCTTCATTTCTACTATATCAGCACCAGCCACAAAAGCTTTTCCTTGGCCTGTTATTATAGTTATAAATATCTCTTTATCCTTTATTATTTCATCCAGTGCATCATTTAATTCTTCTATTACATTACTAGTTAATGCGTTTAGTGCCTGAGGTCTATTAATTGTTACAGTACAAATATTGTTTTGTTTCTCAAATAAAATATCTTTATATTCCATAAAATAACATCCCCTCTCATTTAAATTATTTCAATTTTTTAAATTATACTAACTAAAATTCACACTTAAATCTGCTTTTAAATTCTTCTATAAGCCCTTGCCTAAAATTCGGATGTGTTATATTTATTAAAGCTCTTGCTCTCTCTTTTAAAGTCTTACCTTTAAGGTGAGCAATTCCATACTCTGTAACTATATAATCCACATCATTCCTAGAAGTTGTAACTGCTGCTCCCATATCTAATAATGGAACTATTCTTGAAATTTTTCCTTTTGACGCCGTTGACGATATTGAAATAATTGATATCCCGTCTTCACTCATATTTACGCCACGTACAAAATCAACTTGTCCTCCTACACCACTTATCTGTTTGAGGCCTATACATTCGGAGCATACCTGCCCCATTAAATCAACCTGTACACAAGCATTTATAGAAACCATTTTATAATTTTTCATGATAACAACAGGATCATTCACATAATTTACAGGATACATTTCAACAGATGGGTTGTTATTAACAAAATCATAAAGTCTTTTTGTTCCCATAAGAAAAGATACAACTATTTTTCCTGGATGAAGCGTTTTGCGCGTATTAGTTATAACTCCTGCTTCTACAAGTTCAACTACTCCATCTGATATCATTTCTGAATGTATTCCTAAATCCTTCTTATCTTTTAAACATAAAAGTACTGCCTCTGGGATAGCTCCAATTCCAAGTTGTAGCGTTGAACCATCTTCGATTAAGGATGCACAATTTTCACCAATCTTTTTCTCAACTTCACCTATCTTAGGTGGCGCAAGCTCAATAATTGGATGAGATGATTCAACTATATAATCTATTTTTGATATGTGAATAAAGGAATCTCCCATAGTTCTAGGCATCTTATCATTTACCTCTGCTATTACAATCTTTGAGTGCTCTGCTGCCGGTTTTGTAAAGTCATTTGATACCCCAAAACTGCAGTACCCATGCTCGTCTGGAGAACTAACTTGAACTAAAGCTACATCTACAATCATATATCCCTTTTTAAATAACTTAGGAACTTCATAAAAGAAGCAAGGAGTAAAATCCCCTCTTCCAGATTCAATGCCTTCTCTAATGCATGCACCTGCAAAAATAGAATTGTTATGAAAATATTTTTCCATGCCAGGCTTAGCATATTCACCCTTGCCTAGTACTACCATGTTAACTATTTCTACATTTCTGTAGTTTTCCTTATTAGCCACCATAGCATCAATTAACACTGTAGGTTCTCCTGCTGCATGTCCTACTACGACTCTATCGTAAGCTTTAATATTAGTGACAGCTACTTCTGGACTAACTAACTTGTCTTTATAAATTTCCTTCCATTTCATAAAAATCCCCTTTCTATATACTAGAATGCTTTGTTTCATCTTCATCTGAACTCTGGGTTGAATTTTATTAATTGTCTAAATATTTGCTTAACATTATTATAACAAAAACGTTTTCATTAAACTAATTGATATTTATTGAAAATCAATAGACTAACTCACATAGGTATAACCACTAATATTTATATAATTTGTTAATCTATAGACANATTACATATATAAAGCGCTTAAAATCTATAGGTCCAATCTATGATTTCTGTTATAATAAATAGTAAGTGGAAACGTTGTCAGTTCCTAATTAGTGCAAAGCTAAATTTGAATTAATTTTATTAAAATAGCTCAATCATTAAAGTAAAATTATTACTTAGAAGAGGTGATTTCTTATGCATTTAAGACAACTTGAGTACTTTTATGTTCTAGCTAAAATGGAACATTGCACAAAGGCATCTGAAAAATTATACATAACACAGCCTAGTTTAAGCCATGCCATCTCAGAACTCGAAAAAGAACTAGGTACAAAATTATTTGAAAGAGTAGGCAGAAATATTCATTTAAATAAACATGGACGTGCTTTTTTACCACATGTAGAAAAAGCACTAGCTGAACTTAAGATAGGTGAGAATGAATTGTTAACCCTTTCCAACCCAAATAAAGGTCTAATAAATTTGGGTTATATTACTCCTTTGAGTTTAAATTTTGTTCCAAAGTTAGTGTCAGTTTTTTTGAGTATTTCCGAACACCAAAAAATTAAATTTACATTTGGACAAGACAATACTCAAGGACTTATTGCTGCTCTTAAAGAAGAAAAATTTGACTTAGTTATCTGTTCTTATGTTGACAATGAACCAGACATTGAATTTACCCAGATTGCTCAAGAAGAACTAGTAATTATTGTTTCAAAAGACCATCCTCTTGCCAATCTAACTAGTGTTGATTTGAAAGATACAGAATCCTATCCCTATATAAGCTTTACTAAAAACAGTGGATTGCGCGTTGTTATCGATAATGTCCTTAAATCTGTAAATATTTCACCAGAAATTGCTTTTGAAACAGAAACAGACAGAGCTGTTGCAGGTCTTGTAGATGCAAATATGGGAATAGCACTTATTCCAAAAATGCACTCTTTTAAAAACCTAAATGTTAAAGTATTAAAAATTAAAAATCCTATAGACAAACGACATATTTATATTGCTAATATGAAAAATAGATCTAGTTCAGCTTCCATAGATTTATTTAATTCTTTTGTAATCGACTATGTAAAAGAAAACCATGTTAAAATATAAAATAAATTTTAATAGTTAGAATGTTCCTTATATAAGCTTTTATCTATAGAATAGACATAAAAAAATCCTTTGACTAAGCAAAACCTCCTTAAGTAGTCTACACCACTAAAAAGTAGTGTAGACTAAATTAATGGGGTTTTGTTATACCTTTTTTTATAAACGTTTATTAGCCAGCAGTTGTTTTATTAACATGGCCTCTTTGGGAAATCGGTATAATAGGCCGAACTTGGCTTGTAAGTAATATAATTGCACCAAGTATTGATATTCCTGCTCCTAAGTACAATGCATATGCATATCCATAATTGTCAACAACAATACCTGTAACCATTGGGGCTAATATGCCTCCAATTGTGGCGAATGTTGCATAAAGACCAGTGATTTTGCCTGCATTCTTTGGAGAAAAGATCATCGGCATAGAATAATATCCACCCATTGTTAAGCATAATAACCCATTTGATGCTGATATGAATGCTACTGCAGAAATAGGGCTAGTAGCATGCGATCCAAATATTAATAAAGTGCCGGCTCCCACCATACCAATAATAGGAAACAGCTTTCTACCAATATTATGCCCAAATTTTTTAGCAGCTTTGTCAGCAAGCCAACCCCCAAGTGGATATGTGAATGTTGCAACAATATAAGGCATCATTGTATAAATAGCACTTCTACTCATTGCGAAACCACGCCCTTTAATAAAGTACGTTGGCAACCAAGTCATAAATAGGTAGAATAAATAGTTGGTGCAAAAGAATGAAATTGCACCAGTCCATACGGATGGAGTAGAAAATATATCTTTCGAAGTTAAATTAATTTCCTGACCTGAATTATCCACTATAACTCCCTGATCCGATCTAATATATTCTATTTCTTCCTTGCTTATCGTAGGATGATCTTCCGGCTTATTCTGACCAAACTTCCACCAAATGATTACCCAAATAGGTGCAAGAAATGCAAATGACTGGAATACCATCTGCCAGTTCCAAGTTTTAATTATCCATGCAGATAGTGGCATCGCAAGGGCAATACCTATAGAAACACCCATTATGCTTATTCCCCACGCTAATCCAGATTCCTTTTTAGGTATCCATTGTGCAATGATTGTAGACATAGCTGGTAAAGAAACCCCTTCTCCAGCGCCCATTACAATACGTATTACTATCATAAGACCTAAAGTTGCTCCAAATGGAGTTAGGAAAACGAATAATGACCACCATATTGCTCCAAACATTACAACCTTACTCCCACCGAATCTATCAGCTAACCATCCACCTGGAATTTGTGTACAAGCATAACCAATAAAAAAAGCTGTAGAAACTAAACCAAACTGAGTTGCAGACCATCCAAAGTGTTCCATCATAGATGGANCTGCCATTGACATGCATGATCTGTCCATATATAAGACTATATAACATATAGTCAACAGAAAAACAGTTTTCCAACGTTTATTACCAACTTTTGAATTCATAATCATTTCTCCTTATCATTTATTCCTTATAAGAAAGAAAGACGTCCTTCCTTCCATCGCAGATTTATATACCGTCAAAGATTATCAAAATAATTTTTTTATTATAAAAAAATGACACCCTATATTTAATATAATTGCTGTACGTTAACTCAACAAAAATCCTAAAAGTAAGATGCCATTCTTATTATAATTATACTACTAATAGTTNTATATACTTATCTATTCACTTTCCAAAGGAGCTCCGGAACTAGAATCTAATTGTTCATTATGCTGTATTGGAACAATTTTTGCAGATAGTGCTAAAATTGAACCCAAAATACATATTCCTCCGCATATCCATAATGCATAACCATATGCAGTTGCATTATTTGCGCCTGCTTTTAGACCAGCGTCAACTACAATACCAGTTATAGTTGGTGCAAGGACTCCAGCAATAGCACCTAAAACTCCTGCAAGACCAGCGTAAACACCGGCAAGTGTAGAACAAATAGCAGGNGCTACAGAGAAATAACCACCCATGGTAAGGCAAAGGAATCCATAAGATGCTGATACAGCTACAATTACAAGAGTTGGATCACTAACATTAGCACCTATGAAAATGAGAACTCCGGCACCAATCATACCAACTACCTGTACAAGTTTTCGTCCAATTCTANTGCCAAATTTAACTGAAGCTGCGTCTGCAACAAATCCACCAATAAAGTAGGTAAAGAAACCAACAATATAAGGAGTTGCTCCAGCGCTAATCTTCATGCCACGACCAATTATAAAATAATTTGGAAGCCATGTAGTACAAAAGAAATACATATAAGTTGCACAGGCATATGAAAGACACATTAACCATACAGCAGGTGTTCTCATAACATCAGCTTTTGTAATGTTCGCATTTGTTACTACAGCATTTGTCTCTGGCTTCTGATTAATGTACTCAAGTTCTGCTTCATTAACCTTTTTGTGCTCAGATGGTTTAGATTTACCAACCAATGCCCAGATGATACACCATATTGGGAAAAACAGTGCATATATGAAAAATAGTTTTCTCCAACCAATAATAGGAAGTAGAGCTGCTGCAAGATACATGTTAATAGCAGACCCTAATGGGCATCCTGCCTGCACCAGACCACATGCAATACCAGATTCTTTCTTTGCAGCCCACTTGCCAAGATTTGACATTGCGCCAGGAACAATACCTCCCTGGGAGAAACCTACAAAAGCACGAACCAAAATCATAAGTCCGATAGAAGTTCCAATAATAGGTGTTAAGAAAGTAAATAATCCAGATAAGAGCAAGCTGACAATAAGTACCTTGGTAGCTCCATACTTATCAGCAATAGCACCCGCTGGTATCATAGAAATCATATAACCTATAAAAAATGCAGTGGAGGCATATCCAAACTGCGTGGATGTCCATCCAAACTCTTTCATAATAACAGGTCCGGATACTGAGAATACCGTTCTACCTAAAAACATTACCATAAAAGAAAGTGACAGTGCTGATGCTACTGTCCAGCGTACACTAGTTTTTTTTACACTACTCATAAAGAACCTCCTAAATTATTTATTTTAGAAATTTTTTATAAAAAATCAGTAAAAATTATTATACATTCTTAAGATTGCCAATTGGAATGCATCCTTTCAAAGGATATCTTGATTAATCCAATTTTTTTTATATAAACATAAATTTCATATCCCCTTTTGCACCTAAACGTACATTCAAGGCATGGATCTTCATCACAGTACGCATAAGCATCTTCATCCGCCATAGCAAATACAAATGATTTTTTTTTAGTATTTGTCACATACTTTAACTGTCCACCTGTAAATGTCTTAAGATAAATCCATTCTATTGAAATATTCTCATTCTTTATTTTCCAGAAAACCTCTACTGCATTTTCGTTGTATCCACCTGTAATTTTATAATCAATTAAGACATCATCCATAACTTCTGAATGATCCTTTGCCACAAGTTGCTCCATATTTTCACCACAACACATTGGAACNGCTCCTTCTCTAAGATTCAGAGCCTGAAAGATGNTTCCACAACGTCTACAGTGATAAAATATTATCTCTGGATATANGAACTTTGGTTTTGTTGTATTTCTGGATCTTCTGGGACCAAATTTCTGCTGTTGCAATCTGATTCCCCCTTATGACTTTCATGCGGTCTTCAAATCTTCCCACATAAACTTTTTTACAACTTCCCGTTATTTTTTTAGAAGTTTTAATCCAAATACAGCTCCCGAATCTATGCTTTCCTTAATCTCTACATCACTGTATCCAAGTTCTTTCATAATTTCTTCGCTATGAGCACCCTGAGATTTACAGGTTTCCAATCTAGGCTCTGGATTCGAAGCGAATAATATTGGGTTAGTAGGAACCATTCTCTTACCTGTTGGGTAATCCACCTTGGCTAAAATGTTGTTTGCCCAGACTTGTTCGTCTTCATAAACATCCAAAGGCTCATTTGCTGCTTCACATGGAAGCTCGTTTTCAGAAAGCATTTCAACTAAATCAACTCTGTTTATTTTGGATATAGCTTCATCAAGCTTATCTATTACTTCATGGTTAAGCTTGCCTAAATTTAACTGAGCACAATTTTTGTATTTTGCATTTCCAATCATATCTTTAATACCTAATAATGTCATAATCTTATCATAGTCCCTATCATATTCAGGACAGCACATTACAACCCATTTTCCATCCTTGGTGTTATAACAGTTGTTNAATGGATTTACTACTTCTTTTCGACTCTTTGGATACTGATTTCCGTACTGAGCAGAAATCATCGCAACGCTCAGCATAAATGATGCAGCATGTTGAAGACTTACCGTTACCTTATCGCCTTTTCCAGTTTTTTCTCTGCTGTAAAGAGCACCACATATTCCAGCAAGCAGAGCCAAGGAAACCTGAAAATCTCCAAATCCATTAGGTGGATTCATTGGAGAACCGCCTTTGTCTACAGTTGTGCCCAGAACGCCACCTCTTGCCATGTAGCAAGTAGCATCAAAGCCTGGCTTATCTTTTGCAGGTCCTTTTTCTCCATAACCTAAACACTGAGCAAAAATAAGTCTTGGGAATTTTTCTTTAAGTGTTTCATAATCTAATCCCAGTTTAACTAATGATTTTGTTCTTGTATTCGTAACAAATACATCAGCTTCGCCTAATAACTTATACATAACTTCGAGTCCAAGTTCTGTCTTTAGATTGAGAGTAATAAATCTCTTATCCATATTCGATACATCAAAGGCTAAGTTTTCATCATCAGTATAAGGCATATTGAACACTGACCCCTGAAGCCTTGCTGGATCACCCTTTGGAGATTCGACTTTAATTGAATCAGCACCCCATTCTCCCATAACTCTAACAGATGTAGGAGCTGCTAAATACGTAGTCAAATCTACAACTTTAACTCCTTTTAAAGGTTCCATTTTTCTCCCCCTATTTTTAGTTTATTTTTATTTATAGCCTTTTGGAGAATTCCAAAAGGCTATAACCAGTCAAACTGTGTAAATTAATTACTAAATTACGCCACAGCTTTCAATTAGCTTTCTTGAAACTGTTAATCTTTGTACTGTTCTTGGTCCTTCTTCTAACCACATTGCACGACAGTCACGGTACATTCTTTCAACTGGTCCATATGGGTTATCCTCAAAGTATCCAACGCCAGCAAATATCTCTAGGCAATAATCTGATACTGTTTTAACTGTATTGATACTGTGAAGTTTGATCATAGCTGCCTTCATTTCAATGTCTTTTCCTTCTTCATAATCTTTTGCGAAATCGTATACCATCATTCTTAATGCGTATATTTCAGTTCCCATATCAGCTATCATCTGTTGAATTGCTTGTCTTTTAACTAAAGGCTTACCAAATGTTACTCTGTCTTTTGCTCTTGCAATTG
>JGI24143J45723_1000791_pt1 | contig 15984 bp, 9 predicted proteins | sample BarGraIncu00432A_FD_45723 | JGI IMG/M metagenome (IMG submission 45723) | reverse complement strand
ACTGTTTCATACCCATTGCAGAATATTTTTCTTTAAATATATTTGCACCGAATAACAATTTTTAACAAATTTGCGGTTTAAATTAACAGATCGCAACATTAATTGGATTTATTGTATTAAGAAGAAGCTTGGCGGAGCTTCTTTAGACAGATTAAGTTGTTCCTATCATTTGTTAATGATCGTTAAAACTTATACCAATTTATTTTGTTAATTATTTCTATCGCTATTAATTTTATTTTTTTAACATTAAAATTTAATCTATGAAGAAAATTTCGCTGTTGCTTGCTTTTCTGGCGTTCATAGGATTGCAAGTTGTTTTAGCGCAGACCAGGAATATCACTGGATCTGTGACTTCTGGTGATGATGGAAGTTCCATTCCTGGAGCTTCTGTGGTCGTAAAGGGGACGACACTGGGAACAGTTACGGATATAGAAGGGAAGTTTTCCTTGAAAATTCCTCCCACCGCTAAAGCGCTGTTGGTTACATTCGTAGGGATGCAATCGCAGGAAGTTCCTATTGGCAATCAATCAACAATTAATGTAAAATTGACTGCTGAGCGTTTGGCCGTCGATGAAGTTGTTGTGACGGCATTGGGTATCGCCCGTGAGAAGAAATCGCTGGGGTATGCAAGTCAGGAAGTTAAAGCTGATAATATAGGGGCTGTTAAAAACAGTAACTTTATGAACTCTTTATCTGGTAAAGTATCTGGTGTTCAGATCAAAAAGAATACGAACATGGGTGGTTCTACCAACGTAATATTACGTGGTAGCAAATCATTGACCAATAGCAACCAGGTTCTTTACGTTGTTGATGGAGTTCCTATTAATAATACGATTGGAAGTGCATCCAATCAAAATACCGGAGGAGTAGGGTATGACTACGGTAATGCCGCTTCGGATATTAACTCTGACGACATTGAATCAATCAACGTATTGAAAGGTTCGGCTGCAACTGCATTGTACGGTTCGCGTGCATCAGGTGGAGTTATCATGATTGTTACAAAAAAGGGAAGTACAAAAGGCAGTAAAGGCATTGGTGTTACAATCAACAGCAATATCGCCTTTAGTTCAATTGATAAATCAACCTTTCCAACCTACCAGGATAAATATGGCGCAGGTTATGGCCAGTTTTACGGTCCGGATGGCGATGCATGGTTTGAAAGCAGAAATGCCACTGGTGGCAGTACCGGAACCAAGTATGATTGGGTACCTATGACAGAAGATGCTTCCTACGGTGCAGCATTCGATGGACATCCTGTTTACGGATGGTACTCAGTTGACAAGGAATCGCCTTCATACGGCCAGCCCAAACCCTGGACAGCCGCTAAGAATGGTCCTATTACCTTTTTTGAAAAGCCTTTCACTGCTACGAATACAATATCGATTGATAATTCAACAGATAAAGGTTCCGCACGGTTGTCGTATACCAACTACGATACAAAGGGTTTGATGCCCAACAGTACGCTTAAGAAGAATAACTTCCTGGTAAATGGTACATGGAAAGTTACCGATAAATTAACAGTTGCAATGTCGGCAAATTACACAAGCCAGGCTGCAGTAGGACGTAACTCAACAGGTTACAATGATAATATTTTATCTGGAATGCGTCAGTGGTGGGAGGTAAATACCGATCTGATGGACCAAAAGGCCATTTATGAAAAAACGCAAAGAAATATTTCATGGAATTACGGCCCGTCACTTTCAGGTGCTCCTATTTATTGGGATAACCCATACTGGACCCGTTTTCAGAATTATGAAACTGACGGCAGAAAACGTTTTATCGGTAATATGTCGGCTACTTATAAAATCACAAGTTGGCTTGAAGCGTATGGCCGTGTAGCCGCTGATTCATACAGTGAACTCCAGGAAGAAAGAAGAGCCGTTGGTAGTTTAGCTACAACATTTGGAATTAGCAGAACAAATCAGGCTTCCGGTTATTTGAGAAGAGACATAACATTCTCCGAATTTAACTATGATTTCATGTTGAATTTCAATAAAAACTTTGGCGAAAACTTCAACCTGAAGGGAATCTTAGGAGCAACAGAAAGAAAAACCAATTACTCGAATTATACCAATTCTACAAATGGAGGATTGACGGTTCCTGGAATCTACTCGATTCAGAATAGTGCCAGCACATTGGTTTTCCCGGTTGAATTGAATTCGATTATAGGTGTAAGAGGATTGTACGCAAGTGCATCTTTAAGCTACAAGAGCATGTTGTATTTGGATGCTACATTCAGACAAGATTACGCTTCTACATTACCAGTTAAGAATAATAAATACTACTATCCTTCTGTTACCGGAGCGTTTATTTTCTCTCAAATGTTACAACAGGATTGGCTGTCATTTGGTAAGGTTCGCTTAAACTATGCTGAGGTTGGTAACCTTGCAGGATACGATCAGCTTTTGGATAAGTATGTTGTAAATACCCCTTTTAGTAAGCCTAGTTATTCGCTTCCTGCCACGAAGAATAATCCTGATTTAAAATCAGAATCGACAAAGAGTCTTGAAGCAGGTCTTGAAATGAAGTTTTTGAAAAACAGAGTCGGATTCGATTTAGCTTTCTACAAAACAAATTCGAAAGATCAGATACAAGCTGTAACGCTAAGCCAAACTACCGGTTATAGCCAAATGTATGTAAACTCAGGCGAGATTGAGAACAAAGGAGTTGAGGTTTCTTTAAACCTTGTTCCTGTTCAGATGAACTCATTCAAGTGGAATATAGATGTTAACTTTGCCATGAACAGAAACAAAGTTCTTTCTCTTTATCCAGGTGTTAAGAATTTGTTGATTGGAACCTTCCAGGGTGGCGTTACCTTAAATGCAAATATTGGTCAGCCTAACGGTGTATTAAAAGGAACAGATTATACCTATGATGCAAATGGTAAAGTAATAATCAATGCAGCAAACGGACTTCCAATTAAATCGAAAACAGCAACTGAGATTATTGGTAATGTGAATCCTGACTGGATTGGTGGTTTACAAAACTCCTTCAGTTACAAAAATCTTACTTTAAGTTTCTTAATTGATGTACAAAAAGGTGGAAGCATTTTCAATCTTGATATGTATTATGGAATGTCAAGCGGTCTCTATCCTGAAACTGCCGGAAAGAACGATTTAGGCAATCCCGTAAGAGATGCTGTTGTTGGTGCACCAGGATCCTATGATTCAAAGAGCGGTGGTTATATCATTGAAGGTGTAAATGTAGCAAACGGCGTAAGCACACCAAACAAAACACGTGTTGATGCAACAACTTCAGATGGATGGGGTTATGCAGTACGACCCAATAAAGCATTTGTTTATGATGCAGGATATGTTAAGCTAAGAGAAGTCGCTATCTCCTATACCTTACCTGCCAAATGGTTAGTCAAAACAGGACTTAAAGGTGTAGTTCTTAGTGCAGTCGGTTCAAACCTCTGGATCATTTCGAAGCACCTGCCATATGCCGATCCTGAATCGGGATTAGCAGCCGGTAACGTTCAGGGTTATTCCATTGGTTCACTACCAAGTACCCGCGATTTAGGCTTCAATGTTAAGTTAAATTTTTAAACTAAAAAGCTATGCGAAAAATATTGATAGTATTCTTAGTATTCATAGCGGTGTCATCCTGTAAAAAATTGGATGAACTGAATGCTAACCTGAAGGATTTCACGGTAGTTCCCGGTGAGGCCATTTATAACGGTGCAACGAGGGCTTTGCTAAACCAGATGTTTACGCTTAATGTAAACAATAATAATACGCAGCTATTTGTACAGTATTTTGCAGAAACTACGTATACGGACGAAAGCCGGTATGATATGATTACCCGGCCTATACCGGCTGCCCATATGAACGCTATTTACAGAACTGTTCTTATGAACTACAAAGATGCAGCCCGGGCACTGACCGCTGCACCACTTGCAGGGATCGACCAGAAGGTTAGGGATAATCAGCTGGCAATCATTGAGGTGATGTCGGTCTTTGCCTGGAGTAATATCGTTGAGACCTATGGGAATATGCCATACAGTGAGGCGCTTGATTACACAAAGCCCAATCCGAAATATGATGACGCATTGACCATCTATAAGGATTTGATTACCCGCTTAAATGCTGCTATCGCCAAACTTGATCCCGCTTTTGCCGGGATGGGCGCCGGATACGACAATGTATATGGCGGAACAGCTGCCGGTACTGTAAAATGGATTCGCTTTGCGAATACACTAAAGCTAAGAATGGGGATCATGCTTTCGGATGTTACAGCCGAAGCTACTCTTGCAAAAACAACCATTGAAGCTGCTGCCCCTAATGTTTTCAATGTTCCGATTACCTCACCAACAACGGGTGATAAATTTTCATTGACCTATCTTGCAGCTTCACCAAATCAAAATCCTGTTTATACAGAATTGGTGGTTAGTGGACGGTTTGATTTCGTCGCTACAAGTGTATATGTTGATGCATTGAATGCTGTCAATGATCCAAGACGTCCGGGATTTATGTGGACCCAGGTTGATGGAGCATATAAAGGCGGTGCACAGGGTATGCCAAATAGTTATACTGCATTCACACACATCGACAACGCACAACTGACTGCAACGCGTGAAGTCGTGCTGATTGACTATACCGAGGCTGAATTCTTATTGGCCGAGGCTGCCGAAAGAGGTTATACAGTTACTGGTTCGGCTACGATTCACTATAACAACGCCATCACCTCTTCGATCAAGTATTGGGGTGGAACCGATGCCGCTGTTGCTGCATATCTTGCTCAACCGGCTGTTGCTTATGCAACTGCAACAGGTACTTGGCGTCAGAAGATTGGTACCCAATCATGGTTCGCTTATTATCTGCGTGGCTTTACAGCATGGACAAACTGGAGAAGGTTAGATTATCCACGTTTGATTGCTTCGCCTAAACATGTGCAGGAAGTAAATGGAGTACCAGTTCGCTACACCTTTGCTGTTTCGGAACAAACGTTGAATTTCGACAATTACACAGCTGCTGCTGCTGCAATTGGCGGAGACAAAGCCGAAACCAGGTTATTCTGGGATAAAGGTCCTGAAAACTACGATTCAAGTTTCAAATAATCTTTTTCAAAAAGATTACAGTTAAATTTACTTTTCGAAAGCCATCTCTTAACCGGGATGGCTTTCTTTTTGCAATTACTTTTAGTGTTAAAATAAAATCAGAATGTCATTTCAAATAATAACAGATGTGAATTTGGTTGATTCGTTTTCAAATAAAGGAAAAGCCATAAGGTTCTTTTGGGATAAGTCATATAAAATATTTGTTATTATCTTAATAATTTAGAATTATTCTACGCAATGTTTTTATTCTTCCTTATCAAAATATACTGTCTTGTATATCATTAAATTAGAAACAGATTGAAATTTTGGTTTCAAATTAAGTATGATATATGTCATACAAAAAAAATCGTGATGTATTCCTTGCCATCCTTTAAAGTTGGTATATATTGATGTTTGAATATATTTGCAACAAATAACACATTTTAACTTTATGGCTTATCAATTTTATATTTGGAAGTGAAAAGAAGAGTTGATTCGAAAGTTCAACATAAAATTACTGACCATCATTTGCCATATTCTGTCATTTTCAGTTATCCGAAGATGATTTTTTGCCTTTGAAATTTCTGAATGTGAATATTTTCTAATTTTTATTTTAACATTAAAGTTTATGTCTATGAAAAGAATTTCGCTGTTACTTGCTTTCCTGGGTTTCATCGGATTGCAAGTTGTATTAGCACAGACCAAAGACATTTCGGGTACTGTGACTTCAGCCGATGATGGAAGTTCCATTCCTGGAGCATCTGTTGTTGTGAAGGAAACAACGCTGGGAACTATCACGAACATGGAAGGAAAGTTTACGCTCAGAGTACCATCCAGTGCGAAAGTTTTAGTTATTACTTTTGTGGGAATGACTTCAAGTGAAGTCGTGATAACAGGTTCAAATAATTATGAAGTCGTACTGAAAGCTAAAACGGTTTCAGTTGATGAAGTAATTGTTACTGCTATGGGTATTAAACGTTCTGAAAAGAGTTTGGGATATTCCGCTGCAAAGGTTTCGAATGAAGATATTAATGCAACAGGCAATTCAAGTATGATGAACTCGCTTCAGGGTAAAATCGCTGGTGTAAATGTCTCTTCCGCCTCTGGTGCACCAGGTGCATCATCTCGTGTAGTACTGCGAGGTGTTTCTTCTTTAGGGGGATCCAATCAGCCGTTATATGTGATTGATGGCGTTCCGATCAATAATTCAATGGCAGGATCTAGTACTGCAATAAATGGGGGCCTTGATTTCGGAAACCGTGCAAATGACATAAATCCTGAGGACATTCAGGAAATGACAGTACTTAAGGGAGGTTCCGGATCTGCTTTGTACGGATCACGTGCCGCCAACGGTGTAATTATTATTACCACGAAAAAAGGTGCAGCCTCAAAGAAGGGAAATGCAAAAATTGAGTTTTCTCATTCTACCACCATGGAAAATCCGCTTCGTTTACCTGATTTCCAAAATGAATTCGGCCAGGGATGGTATGACGGAACTTTGGCAGCTAACCTTGAAGAAAATGGCAGTTGGGGTGCCAAATTTGATGGTAAGAACCGGATCTGGGGTCATGAGGTTGATAACCAACAAAAATTCAAACCATATGTCGCTCTAAAGGATAACGTAAAAGATTTTTTTGAAACAGGTTTGACCAATAATACAACCGCATCGGTTAGTAACGGAAATGATAAAGCAACATTTTTCCTCTCTTACGGAAATGTAAACGCTGACGGTATTATGCCGGGGAATTCGGATTCATATAAGAGAAATACAATTTCATTGAGAGGATCTTCAAAGTTTGGCGAAAAGGTCAATGTCAGTGGTTCGATGAATTACATTCGCAAAGATAGCCGGTTTGTACCAACAGGACAGGAACAATCTGTTATGGATGCCATTTGGCAAACACCAAGAGACATTAGTATTGTCGATCAAAAAGATTATATGAACAAGTTCAACAATGTAGACAACTACTACACAGTATTTGCTCAAAATCCATACTACGTACTAAACGAACATGGTAACAAGTTCAGAGACAACCGAATTTATGGGAATATTAGTGTTGATTATGCAATATTGCCATGGATGACCGCAACTTATCGTGTAGGTACTGATGTTTCGAATGCCACACTTAAATCATGGAGAGCAATTACGCTTTCAAACCGTGCTACTTATAATGACGAAGTTGGACGTGTAAGTGAATCTTCCTATTCAACTACAGAGATAACATCTGATTTTCTATTAAATATGACTAAGAAAATCAAAGAATTCAATCTGGGATTAGTTCTTGGTCAGTCTGTCAATCAACGTGAAAGTAGAAATCAGATGGCAGAAGTGATCGGGTTAAGTTTGCCTGGTTTTTATGACTTGTCCAACAGTGCATCTACTCCTACTGCTGCGGGATACATGAGCAAAAGAAGACTCGTAGGTGCTTATGCAACCGCCGATATTTCATGGAAACAAATGTTGTTTGCCAATTTTTCAGGACGTAATGACTGGTCTTCTACCCTTGCAGCAAAAAATCGTTCATTCTTTTATCCAAGTGCAAGTGTAAGTTTCTTATTCAGCGAACTGCTGAAAGACAGAATGAAGGATATCGTTTCATATGGTAAAATCCGGCTTGGTATCTCGCAAACCGGTAATGATGCAGGTGTTTATCTTGTTAATTCCATTTACCCACAAACAGTACTTTCTGATGGTTACCGCAACCTGAATTTCCCTTTGGCAGGTCCAATCAATGGTTTTTCATTAGGAAACCGCCTNGGAAATGATAATTTGAAATCAGAATTAACCTCTGAAAAGGAAATTGGTGCAGATGTAAGATTTTTCCAGAATAGGCTTGGTGTTGATTTTTCATATTACGACCGGACAACTACCGACTTAATCTGGAATGTTACTTTGCCTTCTTCGACAGGATACACTTCACAAACCATGAACCTGGGTAAAGTAACCAATAAGGGGATTGAATTGATGATAACAGTAGTACCAGTAAAAACCAAAGACCTTCAGTGGAAACTATCCTGGAATTTTGCTAAAAACAACAACGAATTAGTTGAACTAACACCTGGTTTAGATCAGATTGATCTTGGCGCCGGTACGTCAACTATTGGTTTTGTTGCCCGTCCGGGAATGCCTATCGGTTTATTTGAAGGTTTGGTTGCTCAAACCACACCCGACGGAAAACCAGTCGTAAATTCTTCAGGATTACCTTTATCTTCTCCCGAACGTCAAATATTAGGTGCTGCGCAGTATAAATATACAATGGGTGGCAGTTCAAGCATTACATGGAAAGGCTTAACATTTTTGGCTTCAGTAGATGTTCGCCAGGGAGGATTAATGTATTCCCGTACTGCCGAAATGATGTATTTTACCGGAAATGGTTCACAGACTGCTTTTAATGACCGTCAGCCATTTATTATTCCTAATTCAGTCCAAAATGTAGGTACTTCAACAGCTCCTGTTTATGTTGAAAACACGGTTCCCATTGCTGGAGCTGATGGTAATATGAACATGTATTATAATCAGACATATTCTGCCGGAAAATTTGGGAAACTGAACTTGCTTGACAGATCTTTCGTGAAACTGAGGGAACTTTCATTGAGTTATCGTTTACCAAAGGATTTACTGGCAAAAACGCCTGTTAGCAGCGTTGAAATTTCAGTAATCGGTCGCAATCTTTTCTTATGGACACCCAAAAGCAATACCTTTGTTGATCCTGAATCAACAACTTTTGGTGACGAAAGAGGATTAGGTGCCGATTATGGTGAATATGGCGCAACGCCAACTACCAGAAGTTTAGGATTCAGTTTACGATTGACTTTATAATTAAATCAAAATTAATTCGGTATGAAAAAATTATTTTACTATACGCTTTTGCTGATAACTGTAGTTGCAACTACCAGTTGTAGTGATAGCTATTTCAATATTAACGACGATCCCAATAACCCTGTAGTTGTTGGTAACGAATTTGTTCTTACAAGCGGCCTTGCGGGTAGTGCATATGTAGCCGGAGGTTATTATGAGGCAATAGGCGGTTTTTGGTCGCAACATTATGCCCAGTCTACAGGTGCATCTCAATGGGCAACCTGGGAAGAGTTTTCGATCGACGAAGGAGACTTCGACCGACAGTTTTCGTCTTTATATGCTGGTGCCTTAATGGACCTTCAGGTTGTTAAAGACAGATCATTAGCTTCGTCAGATTGGTCGTATTACCTGACATCCACATTAATGCAATCGTATGACTTTGCTATGTTGGCAGATTTTTACGATCAGATCCCCTTCTCTGAAGCATTGATTGGCGTCAAAAAAATAACGCCAAAATATGATGATGGTAAAAATGTATGCGATAGTCTTATCGCGAGAATTGACGTCGCTTTGGCAAAAAATTTGTCAGCATCGACTGTTTCTACGATTGGTAAAGCGGATATCGTTTTCCAGGGAGATATGGATAAATGGACCCGCTTTGGAAATACGCTGAAATTAAAATTGTATTTGCGCTATGTAAATGTTGATCCTAACAAATACAAATCACAAATACAGGCATTGCTCACTGCCAATAATTTCCTGAATGTAGCGGCTACGATGACCGCATTCAAAGACGAAGAAAATAACAGGAATCCGTTTTATGAAACCTTTATGAATCGTTTGAGCGGTAATGTCGTTGCAAGTAAAACATTGATCGATGTACTTAAAAGCAACAACGACGCACGCCTGAATGCAATTTTCATTGCTCCGTTGGATAAGAATAAAAATCCGTTGCCACAAATTGGTATTGGTCAAGGGCGTTATAAAGCCGATCAGGCAGTATTTGCTACAATTGCAAATTTATCAACACCCAATATTACAGGATTATCACCTGTTTATTTCTTTACACTTCCCGAAGTTGACTTCCTGATTGCTGAGGCACAGTTTCGCTATGGATCGGCTGCAAGTGCAAAGACATATTATGAAAAGGGTATTGAAGACTCGTATAAAATGCATAAGGCAACTTCTCAGCCCGCATTATACGCAGCAGGAGCAGCTTATGAATACAAAGGATTGGAATCGATCATCACTCAAAAATGGATTGCCGCGGCCAATTGCAATGCTGCAGAGTCATTCTTCGACTTTAACAGAACTGGTTATCCTTCCAATTTCGTAGTTTCTGCTGTTAGCAGTATCGGAACCAGATTTCCACAGCGTTTTTTATTCCCGGATTCTGAACGGAAAGCGAATCCAAACACGCCGGCAAGGAAATCAATTGATGTCAAAGTATGGTGGGCAAAATAATTTATGTCATTTAAAACAAGACGAATATGAAAAGAATTCATTATATTTTTATAGCAGCATTGTTATTCATTACCTATAGCTGCGAAAAAGATCTGACATCAGAAGGAGTATCGAAGATTACTACTTATGTAACCTTTGATCTTACGAGTGGCTCTTCGGTATCTATTGCCAAGGGACAAGCATTTGTTGATCCTGGTTATAAAGGAACCGAAGGAACAAAAGACGTATCGAGTACAATCAAAGTTGCCGGTACTGTTGATGGAATGAAAGTCGGGATGTACACTTTGGTATATTCGGCAGTTAATTCTGATGGGTTCAGTTCATCAACCGAAAGAACAGTATTCATTTATGATCCGACGGCACCTGCAACAGATCTTACCGGGGACTATTTGTCGGGTGTAAGAAGGGTTTCTCCAGCAAGATCCTTTACAGGCCTTCAGGTTTCAATCAAGAAATTGGCTCCAGGATTCTTTTATGTTTCCGATTTTCTTGGAGGTTTCTATGATCAGGGATCGAGTTATAAATATGGTCCTACTTATGCGATGACCGGTTATATGCAGTTAAACGCTGATAACACATTAACACTGATTAGCAGCCATGTGTCTGCCTGGGGTGACTCGCTTAATAAACTTACCAATGGAGTATATGATCCNGCAACAACTGGTTTAAGTTGGGACGCATTCTATTCTGCCAGCAACTATGATTTTAAAATAACATTGGAGAAAGTAAAAAAATAAAAAACAACTTCATATGAAAAAGATATTTTTTACAAATAAGCTATTGGTCTTAGCGCTGTTATTCATGTGCTTCTCCTGCGAAAAGGCAGTATATGACAAGGAATACAGTTCTACCTACCCCATTTCGGGCGATTGGACCGTCAAAGTTACTGTAGGTACTGATATTGTAGGCGGACCGTTTTTCATGAAGATCTATAATACATCCTTATCAAAGGATTCTGTATGGATTGATGATAATAAAGCTTTCTGGCAAACGAAAACCAAGGCCAAGGTAGATATGAAAGGTCTCACCTTTTCTGCGACGGATGCTCAGAATGAGTATTACGATAGTATGGTAACCTATACCAATGGTAAAGTAATCGGGAACGATAGCATCTATTTTGAGGTGAAGTATTCTGATGATCCCGATAAACTTACCTATATATTCGCAGGTCATCGTAAACTGAGTTATGAGGAATATAATACTCATTAAAAAGAAGTAACAGTTTATTACAACTCGTAATAAGATAATTAAAGAAATAGCCGCCATTGATATGGTGGCTTTTTTCTTTAGTTAGAATTCGAAATACACCAAAAGCATCAGGATCGATTTCAAAAGAAGGCGCGGTTAAAGATGCCCTGAAGGGGCATCATATCAATAACCCCGGGTAAGCGACCGAAGGGAGCACAACCCGGGGTAAAAGAAGCGGAATGAAAACGGCGCATCTGGTTATTTTGCAGAAATTCTAAGGTTATATGCGACGAAAGATTCAAAATCCGAAAATATGATGTTTAGAAAAGAAGGTGAATAAGGTTTGGTTGGAGATAAAATTAACACCTCTACAAAGGTTTTTTTGGAAAAAAATAAGGTTGTTTCTAAAAAATCATCCGAATTAGTATTTGGGAATTTCTTGCCGGTCAACCAACCATTAGAGCGAAATCGAAATCAATTCAGCACCCAGGTTATGCAGTGCTTTTTCTATTTTTTCAACCTGTTGTTTGCGTGGTTTTGAGCGACCGTGTAAATAATTCCACAGCTGCTTCTGATGTATCCCCGACAATCGTTCCAATGCTGCAGGCGTAATCACACCAGCGTAATATTGAAGCAGGCTCTCGGCATCAAATTTATAAACTACCTCAAATTCCTCATCCAGAAAAGCAGGATAAATAAAGCCTTTCTCAATGGCTGTTTCTTTGAAAAAATTCATTTGAAACAACATATCTGCTTTCGCTTCTTCGGGCGATTTACCAACACCCGAGAACATCTCATTTTCGCAATAAATAGTACATGTACCCTCTGTTGATCTTTCGATTGTCGCTTCTACTTTCTTCATCTTTGAATTCTTTAAATAACTGTTGTGGTCATTTTAGTCCCATCATCTTTCTAATCTTAATTTCCAACCCTTTTTAACTTCATCGCTTCCATGATTCGGAACCGGATAATGCATTCCAGCTTTTTGATATATAACGTGGCTTCCTGTTTGTCTTATAATTATCCAACCATTTCTCAGGATAAGCCGATGCAGTTCGCTGTACTTCATACTACAATTATTTATTGTCGGATATTGCAAATATAGATATATTTCTATCGTTTATGACAATATCAATAGAATTATTTCCATTGACGCTATAATGGGTTGATTCCAAAACAAGATTTTTCAGGAGAATGATAAACATGAAAATGTGTCACAACTTCGGATAAATTGCCTTTTCAACAAGCATCTCACCAATCCTTGCAAGGTGAAATGCTCCTTTAATTAAACGCTCCCGTTCGCTTTACTTTTCGCCTTCGGCGGGACCGTCCGGCTTGTCGGGTTTACCCTTGCCGCGACCTGAATAATCAACAATGATCCGCGCATTCTTATAGGTATTGTAAAAATCGGGTTGCGTAAATTGGAAAGGAAGCATAAGTTCGTCGATTTCTTCTTTCAACAGCTTGTCGAGCGTTTTAATTCCTGCGCGGATATTCCAGGTCGAAACTTTCGATTCAGACGTAGCAACTCTTTTCCGGGGATATGCTTGTTTAAATTTAACGAGCAGACTTTCCATTTCAGCAATCTCCTTATCACCAACAAAATATTTTGTCAATTCGGTTTTGATTGGGTCAGCCAGACTAAACAACAAACGACCAATGTCCCACAAAATAGGGTCTGGCGTTTTTTTCAGGTTCGATTCCGCGTAATGAGCCTTCACCTTTAAATCATCATTTTTGGTTGAAGTACCATAGGCTCTTAATGCAGCTGAAAACTTAAGAATGGCAATAATCAATGCTGCCTTTAACACTTTCTTGTGGTTCGTCAAACCAGTTGTGTTAACCTCCTGTACCTGCGCATACTTGTCCAGCCAGGCTTGTCCATCTTTTAACCGTTGGTGCGCCGATATCAATTCGGGATACCACTCAAATAAGGAAGAGTTATTATCGAGTGCAAAATCGACAACTCCGTACATCCTCCATTTATTTATTTGATTTTTATTCATAATAAAAATTGTTGATCTTTCCAATAAAACTGCTCAAACAGGAACATATAGGATCGATTCTACCCGGGCAATCGTCTTCCGGAAAATGATTTGGTTGCGTAAAACAACGAATAAGGAAGAGAAACACACAAGTAAAATCAATAAGAGGAATTGATTGGATCAGCTGCCCAAATCCCAGTGAAAAGTTACGAATAATAATTTATAAAAAGAAAAAAATTCAATCATTTTTATCCAATCAACATCGATCTGAAAATGACTAATACTTTATCTGTAACTACTATCCGTTATGGCAATTTTAGATTTCGTAATGTTAAAACCTTTTTCCGATAGATCAATTGGATAATCCGCCAGGCTAATATTATATCTCAGCACATGAATCTAATAATACATTACCCTAAAACTATATTTCGGTGCATGAATCTGATATTTCGTCACCCTAAAACTATAATTCGGTATAGGAATTTGATATTTCATTACACTAAATCTATAATTCTGTGCTTGAATATGATATTTCGTCTCCCTAAATGTATATTTCGCTATTTATATTTGATAGCTTACCTCTTCAAAATAATTTACATAAAACACAAACCGTTCCGCGGTACATCAATCTGATAATTGGACACGATAAAACTATTTTTCGGTAGTTATTCCTTGATACCGGAGCTTTAAAAAGCCGGTTCGCCAGGCCGGAGTTAATATTATTTCGTAAGCAGGCCAGTTTATGCAGGAATAAACTAACCTGCATTTCTGTTTTTAAGTATTGGCGATAAAAAAGAATATCGTTTTTTGATTATTATAGTCGCTTTTTACATTTAACCAAAGGTATTACCAACATTACCTTGTTATGTGACAAAATAAATTAACTTTATCCACCCAAATTAATTACATTACATCATAATCAATTAACTATGAAACAATCATTTTCGCTGGTCATCCTCTTAATGGTCGCTGCCCTTTTCACTTGTAACGCACAGGGGAAAGCAAATGGTCTGTCAATTCCCATTGAAAAGTACAAGTTATCCAATGGCTTAACTGTGATACTGAATGTGGATAAATCTGACCCTATTGTAGCCCAGGCTGTCTATTACCATGTTGGATCGAGCCGCGAAGTTCAGGGCAAGACAGGATTTGCCCATCTTTTCGAACATATGATGTTCCAGAAGAGTGAACATGTGGGAGAAGATCAGTTATTTAAAAATATTCAGGGTGCCGGTGGTACCTTAAATGGCAGCACAAGCCAGGACGTGACGAACTACTATGAGGTTATTCCAAAAAATGCACTCGAAATGGCCATTTGGATGGAATCCGACCGGATGGGCTACCTTACCAATACCGTTACAAGATCGGCACTGACCAATCAGCAGAATGTTGTTCAGAACGAAAAACGACAAAGTGTTGATAATTCTGCTTATGGATTAAATGCGGGTCTTATTGCGAAAACGGTTTATCCGTCGGGCCATCCCTACAGCTGGACTGTGATCGGAGATATGACAGATCTTTCCAACGCCACTGTCGATGATGTAAAAGCCTTTCACAATAAATTCTACACACCCAGCAATGCCACACTCACAATCTCGGGCGACTTTAACAAAGAAGAGGTAAAAGGCTGGATTGAAAAATATTACGGAGAGATCCCCGCTGGAGAAAAAATTGAGAAGAGAGCTGCCAAACTGGTCACCTTATCCGGTACAAAAAAACTTTATCACGAAGATAATTTTGCCAAAACTTCACTGCTAACCATGGTTTTCCCTGCAGCCCCGCAATTTTCAAAAGATGCCTATGCACTTGATTTTCTGGGAGACCTGCTTGCTGATACTGAAAAATCACCGCTATATGTGGTTCTTGTAAAAGATAAAAAACTGACCTCCCGTATTATGGCATCAAACAGGACCATGGAGTTGGCCGGAAGCTTTTATATTTCTGTTACCGCTAACCAGGATGTGAATCTTACCGACGTTGAAAAAGCAGTCTTTGAAGGGTTTGAAAAATTTGAAAAGGATGGGTTTACGGAGGAAGACCTGATCCGTATCAAAGTTAAAAATGAAACCAGGTTCTACAATTCGTTTGCAAGCGTGCAGGGAAAGGCTTTTCAACTTGCAGAATATGCCACTTTCACAGGAGATCCCGAATATTACAAAAAAGATTTTGCAGCCGGGCAAGCAGTTACAATCGATGACATTAAGAATGTATATAAGAAATATATTAAAGGGAAGAATTTTATTGAAACAAGCTTTGTCCCAAAGGGCAAAGTGAATTTGATTTCTGAAGGATCAGTTAACGCTGGTCTTGTCGAAGAAGATGCATCACATGCTGCTGAAGTAAAAACTGCTGCCGCTGTTAATGAACCCGTTGTCCTGACACCTACAAAATTCGATCGTACAGTGATGCCTAAAATAGGACCAGATCCTTCCGTTACAATTCCACTGGTTTGGACGTCATCGCTGACCAATGGTATTAAAGTTTGGGGAATTCAACAGAATGAACTTCCG
>JGI24143J45723_1000789_pt1 | contig 15998 bp, 16 predicted proteins | sample BarGraIncu00432A_FD_45723 | JGI IMG/M metagenome (IMG submission 45723) | reverse complement strand
ATTTAGGAGGTACACACCCTATGGCAAGAATTGCCGGAGTCGATTTGCCCCGAGATAAGCGGGTAGAAATTGGATTAACTTATATTTATGGTATTGGGCATTCAAGATCGTTGCAGATCTTAAAAGCTTTGAATATCAACCCAGATACTAGAGTCAAAGATTTGACTGAAACAGAAGTTAATGATCTTAGAAATATTTTAGATGAAAAATACACTGTTGAAGGAGACCTTCGTCGAGAAGTAAACTTAAACATTAAACGATTGATCGAAATTGGGTCTTATAGAGGGTTACGTCATCGTCGAGGTCTTCCAGTCAGAGGACAGAAGACAAAAACGAATGCCAGAACACGTAAGGGCCCTAAACGAACAGTTGGAAGAAAGAAATAGGAGGGCTTAATAATGGCAGTAAAAAAATCGAGAAGAAAAGTTAAAAAAGTTAAAAAGAATATCGAACGTGGTCAAGCCCATATTCAATCTTCTTTCAACAACACAATTGTTACCATTACAGATATGTCCGGGAATGCTTTATCTTGGGCTAGTTCTGGTGGTTTAGGTTTTAAAGGTTCTCGTAAGAGTACTCCTTTTGCTTCCCAAATGGCAGCAGAAGAAGCTGCTAAAGGAGCTATGGAACATGGATTAAAAACTGTCGAGGTTTTAGTCAGAGGCCCTGGTTCAGGACGTGAGGCAGCTATTCGTGCTTTACAGGCGGCCGGATTGGAAATTACCCTAATCCGAGATGTTACGCCTATTCCACATAACGGTTGTCGACCACCTAAGCGACGACGAGTATAATAGGAGGGCGAAGAAATGTCAAGAAATATAGAAGCTTCATGCAGACAGTGTAGACGTGAAGGTACAAAATTGTACCTTAAAGGAGAACGTTGTTATTCAACGAATAAATGTGCGTTTGAAAGACGGCCAACACCACCTGGCCAACATGGAAAAAGAAGAACAAAAATATCAGAATATGGACTTCAATTACGTGAAAAACAAAAAGCGAAAAGAATTTACGGAATACTGGAAAAACAATTTAGATCATATTTTGAAATTGCTGAAAAACAAAAGGGAATTACTGGTCATAATTTATTAATCCATTTAGAGTCACGTTTAGATAATGTGGTTTATCGATTGGGTTTAGCTACTTCTCGTAAGGAAGCTAGACAATTAGTAGATCATGAGCATTTCCTTATTAATGGTAAAAAAATAAATATTCCTTCATACATTACCAGAGAAGGAGACACAATTGAAGTTCGACCAAAGAGTAAAAAGTCTCAAAAATTCAAAGACATTATAGAAGTGACCGAAAATAGAACAGTTGTACCATGGTTGTCTAAAGATGTTGAAACTCTATCAGGTAAAATCATTGGAAGACCGGCAGTAGAAGACATTGATGTCGAAATTGCTGAACATCTTATTGTTGAATTGTATTCTAAATAGGCTACATGTTCGGGAACCAATTAACCCTCATGTTAATGAATGGATTATAAATAAGTAGGAGGGTCTTGATAAATGATCGAATTCGAAAAACCAATTATCGAAATTGTTGATAAAAAAGACGATGAAACCTATGGGCGGTTTGTCATTGAACCTTTAGAAAGAGGATATGGAACAACTCTGGGTAATAGTCTAAGAAGAATTATGCTATCATCCTTACCGGGTGTGGCAGTAACATCAGTTAAAATAGAAGGCGTTTTACATGAATTTTCTACCATCCCGGGAGTTAAAGAGGACGTTATTGAAGTCCTTTTGAACCTCAAGGGTCTCGCGGCGGAAATATATTCAGATGAACCAAAAGTAATTTATATTGAAGCATCAGAAGAAGGCGAAATTACAGCAGGCGATATTATAGCAGATGCTGATGTCGATATTTTTAATCCTGAGATGCACATAGCTACTTTAGCTAAGGGTGGAACCCTCAATATGGAAATGCGGATTGAAAAAGGTCGAGGTTATGTAGCGGCAGATAAAAACAAGTATCCTGGAATGCCAATTGGGACAATTCCAATGGATTCAATTTTTTCTCCCATTTTAAAAGTAAATTTTTTAGTGGAAAATACCCGCGTTGGACAAATCACCGATTTTGATAAGCTAACGATTGATATATGGACGGATGGAACAACAACACCGGAAGAAGCTTTGTCTTTAGCAGCTAAGGTTTTAAGTGAACACCTTAACTTGTTCATTAATTTAACCGAACATGCTACAACTGTGGAAATCATGGTTGAAAAAGAGGAAAGTGAAAAAGAACGTATTCGTGAAATGTCGATTGAAGAATTGGAACTTTCAGTGAGATCCAGTAATTGTTTGCGACGTGCGAATATTGATACAGTCGAAAAATTAACACAAAGAAGCGAAGAGGATATGATTAAAGTACGTAACCTCGGACGCAAATCTCTTAATGAAATCAAGCACAAACTTGCAGAAATTGGGTTGTCCTTGAGTCAAGAAGAAGAAAAGGCAAAGGAGTAACAGTACTATGGCGGGATATCGAAAACTAGGCCGTCCCTCTGATCAGCGAAGAGCATTATTGCGTAATCTTACTACAGCCCTTCTAGAACACGGGAAAATAGAAACTACCGTAACCAGAGCGAAGGAAGTTAAAAGATTAGCAGATAAAATGGTCACATTAGGTAAAAGAGGCGACTTACATGCCAGAAGACAGGCAATTGCATATATAACACAGGAAGTTGTAGTTAAACAGTTGTTTGACGAAATAGCACCTAAATATACTGAAAGAAACGGTGGGTACACTCGAATTTATCGTGTTGGACCACGTCGCGGCGATGGCGCAGAAATGGCTATAATTGAATTAGTATAATTTACGATGCAAAAGAAAGGGATTAAGATGTTATTTATGCTTAGTCCCTTTCTTGCATTTGTGGGTCGGTAAAGAGAAGAAGTATGGATTGTATTTTTAGCAGCTGCTCGGGAAATGGTCGAAACAAGCGTGGCCGTTTCTGTCCGCTTAAAATTCTCATGATTAACACCAAAGAAGGTAAAAACAAGTGACTATGGAACAAAAAGTAAAAATGATCGAAGTACGGGATGTCCAATTTGTATATCCAGGTAACAACGAAAACGAATCAGTTGAGGCTTTAAGTGCTGTGAATTTTCATATTGATAAAGGCGAGTTTGTTGGGATCATTGGTCATAATGGATCTGGCAAATCAACACTTTCTAAATTACTTAATGCCATTATATTTCCCACAAAAGGCGATGTAATTGTCAATGGATTAAATACAAAGGATCATGAACATTTGTGGGATATTCGTCAGACGGCTGGAATGGTATTTCAAAATCCAGACAACCAATTGGTCGCTACTATTGTGGAAGACGATGTTGCTTTCGGCCCTGAAAATCTCGGAGTTCCCTCTTTGGAAATCAGAGAACGAGTTGACCGTGCACTGGCAACTGTTGATATGCAGGCTTATGCACATCAAAAGCCTCATCAATTATCTGGAGGCCAGAAACAACGCGTTGCAATCGCAGGAATTTTAGCAATGGAACCTGAATGCATTATCTTTGACGAGCCGACCGCAATGCTTGATCCTTCAGGACGACGTGAAGTCATGGAAACCATCAAGAAATTGAATCGTGATAAAAATATGACAGTGATTCATATTACTCATTATATGAGTGAAATTATAAATGCTGATCGTATTATTGTTCTGGATAAAGGGAAAATCGTAATGGAAGGGTCACCGGAATCAATATTTAAAAACGTTTGCGCCCTTAAAAAAATAGGTTTGGATGTTCCGCAGATGACGGAACTCGCTTATGAACTCAGAAATGAAGGAATGGATATCAGAGATAATATTCTCAGTATTGATGAAATGGTGGATGCTTTATGTCAGTAGAAATTAGAAATCTTTCACACATTTATTCAAAAGGTTCACCTTTTGAATTTCAGGCACTCAATAATATCAATATTACGATTGAAGATGGCAGTTTCATCGGGATTATTGGGCATACCGGTTCAGGAAAATCGACATTAATACAGCATCTTAACGGATTGTTAACGCCGACATCAGGAACGGTATTGGTTGATGGCGAGGATATTTTCAATAAAAAAAAATCAGAAATGATTCAATTACGTCATCATATTGGTTTGGTTTTTCAGTATCCTGAACATCAACTGTTTGAAGAAACAGTACAAAAAGACGTCGCTTTTGGTCCGAAAAATCAAGGATTGTCAGAAAAGGAAGTGAATAACCGAGTCCAGCAATCAATAAAAATGGTTGGATTGAATTATGATGAAGTTAAGGATAAATCACCTTTTGAACTTTCAGGAGGGCAAATGCGGCGAGTTGCAATAGCAGGAGTTTTGGCTATGGAACCATCTGTTTTAATCCTTGACGAACCAACAGCAGGCCTTGATCCAAGAGGACGGGAAGAAATACTGGCACAGATTAAATCGCTGCATGCACTAAAAAAAATGACGGTGATTTTAGTATCTCATAGTATGGAAGACATTGGAAGATTGGTTGAAAAAATACTCGTAATGAATGCCGGTGAAGTTGTATTTTATGACTCGCCTAATCGTGTATTTACGGAAATAGAGACACTTGAGAGCATTGGACTGGCTGTACCGGAGGTGACTTACCTCATGAAGCGACTTAAAATAAAATATCCGGAAATACGAGAAGATATTTTTACAGTGGAAGCAGCAAAAGATGAAATTCTCAAAGTCATAAGAGGGTAACAAGATGTTAAAAGATGTTACTATTGGACAGTTTTATCCAACCGGATCTGTTATTCACAAATTGGATCCACGGACAAAGTTATTGTTTACGACAGCTTATATTGTGATGTTATTTTGTATTAACAATTTATGGGGCTATTTAGCTGCATTTTTAGTATTAGTTGTTGTTACGTTGATATCAAAAATTCCAGTGGGATATATTATCCGTGGAATCAAAGGTTTAGTACTAATTATATTATTAACGGTGACGTTAAATTTGTTTATGACCCCAGGAAACGTGATTGCTTCACTTGGTCCCTTTAATATAACATTGGAAGGATTGAAAATTGCGACATTTATGGCTTTACGATTGATATTTCTAATTGTCGGAACCAGTATTATGACACTAACCACATCGCCTCTTGATTTAACGGATGGCATGGAATGGTGTATGCGATTTATCCCATTTGTACGTCACTATGCTCATGAACTTTCCATGATGATGTCAATCGCACTGCGGTTTATTCCAACGTTAATGGAAGAAACTGATCGGATTATGAAGGCACAAAAAGCCAGAGGTGCAAATTTTGAAACAGGTAATATTATTTCAAGAGCAAAAAATCTTATCCCGATTCTGATACCGCTTTTTATTTCTGCATTTCGAAGAGCTGATGAGTTGGCAACGGCAATGGAAGCACGGTGCTATCGAGGCGGAGAAAACAGAACGCGTATGAAACAACTTATATTTGAAAATAGGGATCGCGTTTCTTTTGTTCTAATGTTTATGATGATTGGTGGTTTGATCTTAACGACCATGATAAAGATACCGCTGATATTTCCGATATAGAGAGAAATAATGAAAAATATAAAATTGATTATTAGTTATCGTGGAACACATTACTGTGGATGGCAAGTTCAAACCAATGGCATTACGATTCAGGAGACCATTGAAAAAGCGATTGAACAATTAACCGGCGAACAAATAAACCTTATCGGTTCCGGGAGAACGGATGCCGGGGTTCACGCAATTGGACAATGTGCAAATTTTTTAACCGACTCCACAATTCCTCCAGAAGCTTTTTATAAAGCGCTTAATACAAAGTTGCCTGATGATATTCGTATTATTGAAAGCCAATGGTGTGATCAAAGCTTTCATAGCCGTTATGATGCAAAAGGAAAGAGCTATATCTACAAAATATGTGAAGCTCGTGTGGTTAGTCCCTTTACAACGGATTTAGCATTTCATGTCGTCTATTCCCTTGATTGGAAAGCGATGAAAGAAGCTGCGGCATATTTTATCGGTGAACATGATTTTAGATCATTTATGGCAAGTGGAAGTTCGGTCAAAAGTACGGTGCGAACAATTGAAGAGATTTCTTTTGAGAAAAATGACAGTCTTCGAGAAATTACGTTTAAAGGAAATGGCTTTTTATATAACATGGTTCGGATTATGGTGGGAACACTCTACGAAGTTGGCCGTCATCGTATTGCCTCACAGGATATATTAAAGATCATTTTAAGCAAGGATCGAAGTTTAGCAGGGATTACAGCACCTGCATATGGGCTTTATCTTAAAGAAGTGTATTATACGAATTAATTAGGCTTAAATGAAAACAAATAACTTGACACACCCGGGAAGATGCTATAAAATTAATGATGGACGTTAATGTATCCTTAGCCCAGATACTAGAAAATACGATTTCCGATAACTCCCACTTATCGGAAAACCAAAAATAAAACAAATAAGAAATTATAAACTGAGGAGGACTTTTGAGATGAATGCGAATGCTACAAAAATGGCCAAGTCTCATGAAATAGACCGTAAATGGTATGTTATTGATGCAGAAGGTAAGGTATTAGGGAGATTAGCTACAGAAGTTGCTGATATTTTACGAGGTAAAAATAAGCCGATTTATTCACCACATATGGATTGCGGTGATTTTGTAATTATTATCAATGCTGAAAAAATTGTGTTGACAGGAAATAAATTAGATCAGAAATTATACAAAACATATTCCGGTTATTCCGGTGGATTAAAAGAAATGACTTACAGAAAATTCTTAGCTGAGAAACCAGAACTATTGGTTTTTAAAGCAGTAAAGGGTATGATCCCTCATAACAAATTAGGGGATAAGGTTGCTACAAAACTTAAAGTTTATGCTGGTAGTGAACATCCACACGCTGCGCAATTGCCAGAAGTTTACGAATTTTAACGCTGAGAAGGAGGAAATAGAGAATGGCTAAAGTACAATATTTTGGAACTGGAAGAAGAAAAACCTCGGTTGCCCGAGTTCGTTTATTACCCGGGAGTGGAAAATTTACAATTAACGGACGTGATATTGATGAATTTTTCGGAATGGAAACACTTAAGGTAATCGCAAGACAGCCTTTGAAATTAACTGAAACCCTGGATACTTTTGATGTGATCGTCAATGTTCATGGAGGCGGATTTACAGGACAAGCTGGAGCAATCAGACATGGGATTTCCCGTGCATTACTTGAAGCGGACATCAACCTGAGACCTGCACTTAAACGTGCCGGTTACTTAACCCGAGATTCTCGAATGGTTGAAAGAAAGAAATACGGTCTTAAAAAAGCCCGTCGTGCACCACAGTTTTCAAAACGTTAATAACAGACTTTTCACAGGGTCCTGCGACATTCAATGTTGCAGGACTTTTAAGTGTTACAATAGTTAATTAAGAAAGTAGGAATTTATGAACAACAAACAGCCCATTATAAACATTGCTGTCATCGCCCACGTCGATGCTGGGAAATCTACTCTAGTAGATGCCCTTTTAGGACAAAGCCATGTTTTCAGGGATAATCAGGAGGTTGTAGACTGTGTTATGGACAGTAATGACCTGGAACGTGAACGTGGTATCACTATTTATTCAAAGAACTGTTCAATCATGTACAAGGATATTAAAATCAACATTGTCGACACACCAGGACATGCCGATTTTTCATCAGAAGTTGAACGTATTCTAAAAACCGTCGATACTGTCGTTCTTTTAGTCGACTCCAGTGAAGGGCCGATGCCTCAAACACGTTTTGTATTAAACAAATCATTGGAACAGGGCTTAAACCCAATTCTGTTTATTAATAAAATTGACAAAAAAGATCAGCGCGCAGAAGAAGTTGTAGATATGGTTTTTGATCTTTTTGTAGAACTGAAAGCGACTGATGAACAATTGGATTTTCCGGTGCTTTATGGTATCGCAAAAGAGGGAATTGCAATTCGTGATATGAGTGATGAAAGAGTCAATTTACAACCACTTTTTGAAACCATCGTTGAACATGTTGGACTGCACGATGATATGAGTCTGGAACCTTTGCAAATTCAGGTTTCATCACTTGCTTATGATGATTACATTGGCCGCCTGGGAATTGGAAAAATATACACCGGTACGATTCATGCCGGGGATCAAGTAGAAGTCTGTAAACAAGATGGCACCTTTAAAAAAGAAAAAATTAATCAGGTGTTTGTTTACAAGGGTTTGGCTAGAGTTGAAGTCAAAGAAGCAAAAGCAGGCGATATTGTTGTAATTTCAGGTATTTCAGATATTTCGATTGGTGAGACCATTGGTGAAGTTAACCAGGTTCAACCGATGGAAATGATTGAAATTGAGGAACCGACACTATCAATGAACTTCATGGTAAACAAATCGCCATTTGCAGGACAAGTTGGAAAATTCGTTACGACTCGTCATATTCGTGCTCGTCTTGAAAAAGAGCTTGAAGTAAATGTTGGATTAAAGGTAGAAGAAATGGATGATACGACTGATGGATTCAAGGTTTCCGGCAGAGGGGAACTTCATTTGTCGATTCTGATAGAAAATATGCGTCGTGAAGGCTATGAACTTGCCGTATCAAAACCGGAAGTCATTATGCATCGTGATGAAAATGGAAAGCTTATGGAACCGGTTGAAGGTGTCATTATTTCTGTTCCTGAAAAATATTCTGGTGCGGTTATTTCTAAACTGAATGTTCGAAAAGGACAAATGGAAACCATGTACTCTGATGATGGCTGGACGAAAATGGAATTTTTAGTGCCTACTCGTGGCTTATTAGGGTATCAAAGTGAATTTATCAATGATACCCATGGTGAAGGAACCATGGTTCGCCGTTTTGCTTCTTTTGAGCAACATAAAGGGGATATTCCGCAACGACAGAATGGCGTGCTCATTTCACAATTCAATGGAGAAACCATGGCATATTCACTTTTTAATTTAAGTGATCGTGGAGAAATGATGGTTGCTGCAGGTACAAAGGTATATGAAGGGATGGTCATCGGGATTAATAATCGTAGTGATGATATGACAGTCAACCCGACTAAGAATAAAAAAATGACAAATGTTCGTTCTTCAGGAACAGATGAAGCGTTGAAATTAATTGAACCTAAAATAATGACTTTAGAGCAGGCTTTGGAATTTATTAATGACGATGAGTTGGTAGAAGTAACGCCAAGTGATATTCGAATCCGAAAGAAAGTACTATCTGAACTAGACCGAAAAAGAACTAGACGCTAAGCAGTAATAATTGCTTCAAAGTAATTTTGAATTTTATGTTTGTATCGACAACCTCAGGAAAGCGCTATCAGTGTTCCTGAGGTTGTTAAGATAAGGGTAAAAAATTCATTTTAATTTAAATAATCAATCAAAATAGATTGACCGTTAAACTTTTTATGTGCTATGATGAGTAAAATCTTAGATAGGAGGTTAACAACGAAATGATTGATATCGACAAGCAGGAAGCTGAAGAAGGTAAAGTGATTTCTATTTTTGCATACCTTGGTATCTTATTTTTAATTCCATTGTTGGCGGGAAAAGACAATAAATTTGCGCAGTTTCATGCAAATCAGGGTTTGGTATTGTGTTTGGCATCTTTTGCAATGTGGATTGTGTATTCGATTTTAAAGTTGCTTTTTTCACCCTTTGGTATTCTAGGCAGTATTTTTGGCATGATCATCGGATTAGTTTATCTTGTCGCTTCATTGGGAATTCTGGCACTTATGATTATTGGGATAATAAATGTCGTGAATCTTGAAGCAAAACCACTTCCCGTTCTTGGCAGTATTACATTAATAAAATCCTACTAGTCATTCATTTAAAAGTTAATCATAATAAAAAGCATTGCTAAAATAGTAGTGCTTTTTTACTTTGTTTAGAAATTTCGAAAAATGGCTTAAAGACAACGGTATTTATAGAAATGAAGCAAGAGATTTTAAGCAAAATATTTGGCAATACATGTTTATGCATGCTATAATAAAATATCAAAATAAGGTGGTAAAAAAGTGGGAAATAGTAATAAAGAAAAAAACGACAAACAGGGGATGAGCGAAATGACGTTTAGAAATTATCTATTTTTAATTTCTTTCGCCATTTGCCTTTTCATTGCGTTGTCAAACATTAATTACTTAGTCGGTTATTTAGGCGTATTTATGAACATTATTACACCGGTACTAATTGGATTAGGAATATCATTTGTCTTAAATATTCCAATGTCTTTTATAGAAACGCATTTCTTGACTTTTATTGAAAAATTCAAAAGCAAGAACAAGAAAAATAAAGACTTAAGTAAGACTAAACGTGTTATAGCAATAACCATTACGTTTGTTGCTATGCTGGGAATTATCGCTACTATTATCACATTTATTGTTCCCCAGGTAAGTGAGAGTGTAAATACTCTTATTGATAAATTGCCAGGATATATTGATTCGTTTAATACTTTGGTAGATCAGGGATTGGTATTATTTGGCCTGCCAGCAACTTTGTGGAACGACCTGACTATTCAATGGGATGCACTATGGAATCAATTTGGCGGGATGGTAATCAATTCAGTACCAGAAATATTTAATGTTACGAAAAGTGTAACAACAGGGATCGTTAATATCGTAATGGGTATCGTTATTTCGATCTACCTCCTTGCAGACAAGGAAAAACTTTTGGCATTAAAAGATAAACTCATTTATGCTTATATCCGAAAGGATCGAGCCGATTTTATTCAGGATGTAAGCATTACTGCTAATCAGGTATTTCATGGCTTTATTGCTGGCCAATTGACTGAAGCTTTTATTCTGGGAACCCTCTGCACCATCGGATTGGCGATTATGCAAATTCCCTACGCACTGCTTATCGGGGTTCTTGTCGGGATGACCAGTGTAATTCCTGTATTTGGAGCATTTCTTGGGGCCGTTCCCAGTGGCTTTATATTATTAGTGGTCAATCCATTTTATTGTCTAATTTTTGTTATTTATATTGTTGTACTCCAGCAAATTGAGACCAATATTATATATCCGAGAGTCGTGGGAAGTTCGATTGGGCTATCAGGTCTTTGGGTACTAATCGGAATGATTATTGGTGGAAGTCTGTTCGGTATTTTGGGGATTATTTTAGGAATACCTACTTTTGCTGTTATTTACGCAGTATTTAGAAAAATAACAAACGAACGCATTGTAAAGAAGACCATGAGTGATATTGAATAAAACAAAGAAGGACTCCTGCAGTTTTGTTGGAGTCCTTCTTTGAAGTTGAATTTATTTGTCTTTGAATTTGTTTTTTTCGATTCGTTGTTTTACCTTAGAGACGACCAGAGAAAGGCTTGCCGTGAAATTTTGAATTCCAGAATAAAGCGGATGACGATTGTCAAAATTACGAATATCACCATTTTGATTCAATAATCGATTGGGTGGGTGGTTGTGATGAGGAAGTCTTGATTCTGTTCCGACAACAATTCGCTTTCCTGCTATGTTATTGAATAGTATATTGACGACATCCCAGGCGCATTCATAAGCTATTATTTTGTCTTGGTTTTCTTTGATCTGGGGAGTGTACTTTCGAATAAATTCCGCAGAAAAACCCTGACTGTTAAAAGTAATACAATGAGATATCTTATTTCCATCAACAATGGTAATATATTGCCCATTATTTCCGCCTTTGGAATGGCCGGTTATGATGTAGTCGTTAAATTCAAAGGTGTCATTTATCTCATGAAAAAATTCTAGTGCTTTTATTTGTTGCGGCGTATCGCAAAGAAAACCGCCCTTAATGTTATCAATCCACCCGTTACCTGTGGTACCGCGAAAAGCAATAATTCCAGTATTGTCAGATTGTTCAAAAAAGCAATATGCGACAAGAGCGCTTTCTGGATGATTGGTATATGCAAGGACCTTTAAAGAAGTGAGATGAGAATTCGCTTGAATTAAATGCAGAGAATTTGACCACTCAATTGAAGACATGGCACAATCTCCTTCTAAGGATGTAACCCTTTTTAAGAGAGCGACAACCATTTCGCCAACCGTATAATCATGAAGTGCCAATGGGGCAATTGGAAGATCCAACGCCGCAAGTTGACTGAGTAAATTGAGCTCATTGTGATATAACATGTTTTTTTACTTCCTATTGGTTACGTTTTAAAAAGAATTATTTGCCAATGTTTTCCGGGTTTGAGTCAGTTTTATTTTTTATTTTGTTTTTTGTTAAAATTGCTTTATATATTTCTAATGATGATTGAAAGTCATGGTGGGACATGCCTGGAAATGCTTTCATAATACGTTTGTGCGCATATCGGTTGATTCTTCGTGTTTCATTAATACGATTAGCCAGGTAAATGACCAGATTTTGCGCGGAATCCATGGCATCTGCAAGGGTGCCTTCTTTTAATTCCTGCACCTTGTTTTGCGCGGAATCAAAGGCATCTGCAAGCGTGCCATCTCTTAATTCCTGAATCTTCGCAGTAAATTCATGAGCGGTAGAGATTCCTTTATCTTTTAAACTGTCTTTGAATTCGGTCGTTGCATCATAAATACTGACCAGTTTTTTGTTAAAGACCAGAGTTTCACGGGTTGATTCAACCACATCACAGAGAAAAAAAACAGCCGTAACGGTTGCAATAATTTGAATCCACAAAGAAGAAAAACTTGTAATAATTCCCTGAACAAAAGGATAAATAAAAAACATCAGGACCAGGGACATAATTCCAAAGAAAAATGAATTAAGCAAACAGACGCGACCATTAATATTATATTTTTTATTCGAGTAATCCCACCATTTGGCATGAAATAGTTTTTCCATCCCCCAACTTGTGATGTATTCTAGAGTGCTGGTCAAAACAACACCCAGTAAAAATACTACGGGGGCATCACTGGTGAATGGCATAAGAAACATAACAATAAATAGAGCACCAACACCATATATGGGACAATAAGGTCCGATTAAAAATCCGCGGTTGGTGATTTTTCTCTCAAGGATTGAACAATAAACAACTTCACAGACCCAACCGATGAAGGCATAGAGGATAAAACAAATAAAGAGAAGACTTAGCGCATAGTACATAAATACTTCCTTTCCAGCTGCTATTATTAAATCATTTTAACATACCAATTTGATGTCTCATAGATAAATCTGATTTCCTGGATAAATAGTTGTTAAAAACAAATATTTATCCAAGATCAATGGATATGTTTTAGTTTTTTAAGAAGATATCGTTTATAATAAAAGAAACAGGCTATCAGTAAACACTTATATAAAAAGTTGTAAATAAAACTAATTAACATAATAAAGGGAGATCACAAAATGGAAACAATTCACATTGAAATTACCAGCAACGAACAACTGATTGATATTACCAAAAGTGTCAGAGATTATGTCTCTGAAATTCGGTTAAAAGATGGATTCGTACATATTCAAATTCCTGAAAGAACATCAGCAGTTACCCTTTCAGTTAACGACAATTGGCGATTGGAGCGGGAGTTCTTTAATAAGATCAATCATCTGTTACCAAAGTACGATGGTATGAAATTTACCGGTTGGACAACTGCAAATGTTAAAGCAAGTATTTTTGGCATGACGATTCAAATCATGGTTCAGAATGGAACATTGATATTAGATAAAAATCAAAGTGTTTATTTTGTTGAATTTCAGGGGCCAGGTGAACGACAATATTTTATGAGCTCCATGGGCACGACATTGTCAGAAAATGAAGAACCAGAGATGCCTGACGATCTGAAGATTCTATATAAAACACGCGAAAAATATGAAGTTGAACAAGAAAGAATTAAAGAAGAAATGCGTAATGAATGGAAGCTTTGTGAAGAACAGCGATTATTGATGGAAAAAGAAAAAGAATTAGAGCAATCAGAAGAAGAATAAATAGTTCGGAGTGCTACATAAAAGGTGAAAAAAAGAGATGGACGATGAAAAAAACAGAAAGGCAGTAAATATGAGCTGGAAATTTTTGGATACCGATAAAATAATAAAAACGACAGAATTGTCTGATTATATTAACACAGAGTCTTATGTGCCAGAGAATATTTTGAATTTCTTTGGAAAAGAAGGAGAACGGCTGGCATTAATATTTAATGGTCGTGAGTATCCAGCATATGTTGAAACTGAAGGAGGAAACACAAAACTAAAATTGAGTAAAGTGCTGATCAGAAAATTTGGAGAAGTATTTCCGCAATATAATTCTTGGTTTCAGGATATTAAAGATCCGGAAAAAACACCGCGTATTGAAATAACGAAAGAAAGTGATCACTATAATATAAGATTGCTTACGGAAAATGAAGAAATGAACGGTAATAAAGATGAAAATATTGAAGAAAAAAAGGAGGACCCCAAACAAAAGAAATCAGGATTACAAGAGCTGCTAAAAAAATGGATCATTGACTATCCAAATTATTATCCCAGAGACTTTAGATTTTCATTCAAGGACGTTATCAATGAAGAAATACCAGGTGCTTTGGAAGGTCTTGAAGGTATTAAAACGGGAAATTATAATATTCAAGGATTTGCCGGAGACACACAATGGGCAGAAATTCCCTGGGTTATGGTGACGAATAAACGCATCGAAAACAGTATTGAAAATGGCCTTCATCTTGTTTATCTGCTCGCAATGGACAACAGAAAATTGTATTTATCGATTGTCTATGCAGAAAGCGGTATGGGGATAAGAAGCCTTTCGGAGAAAGTGAATGAACTGAAAGAGAAAGTTGATACGAAAAATTATAATACGAATCATCAAGAAGTGCTGTTGGCGAATGCGACATTAGTTTCAGGGATTCTTTGTTATCGTGAATACACAGAGGATATGCCGGAAGATGATGTGCTGGAAGCCGAATTTGAAGATTTTAGAAAAATATACACGACTTGTTTAGCGATGGATAATACCAGTGATGATGAATTTATGGAAGAGTCAATAGAAAAGCAGGAAGAGTGCGTTGAAGAAAATAGTACGGAGTTACTTCAAAATGAAGTGCTAAACGAAGAGACCGAGCCGGAAAATAAAGACCAACTGATTATTAAAAATGGCATATCATACAACCTAATTAATGATGCATCAGATGCCATGGATTTAGAAATTCTGGAGCCTAATATTAAGGGAAAAGTTCAAATAGAAAAGATAAAAGAAGAGTCAGAATTGACAAAACTGAAAGAAAATTTCATCGTTGAAGAACAAAATGAAGAGGATGATACGGTAAATATATACGATGAAGTCAGAGACCATCAAAAGGAAAAGATAAAAAAAAGTGTTCAGGAAGAAAGAGATTTTATGAAAGAATTAAAACATTATCCAGTAAAAAATGAAACTCTGACATCCTATCTTCAGTTAATATTGGCGAAAATGGCAAATAAGGGATGCATTTATCCTTCAGAACTGGTAAAAAGCTATTATCTTTCTTTAAAATCAAAACCTTTTGTGATGATTAAGGGATATGTCGGCAGTGGAAAAACAAGTTTGCCGCGTCTATTTGCTGAATCCATTGGTGCTAATACTAAGAACGGGCGATACCTTAGAATATTAGTTGGGAAAAACTGGGAGGACGAAAAAAGCCTTTTCGGAAATTTAGATAGTCGGGGACATTTTATTCCAGGGCCGATCATGATGATTTTAAAAAGTTCAAAAGAACACCCTGAGAAACCGCATTTTTTTCTTTTAGATGAAATGGACCAATCTTTGCCGGAAAACTATATGCGATTATTGCTGGAAGGGATCAACGGAAATGATGAACCTTTTCTTGCAAGGGAAGATTTCGGGGCGGATGTTGTAGCGTATAGAGAATATGGTGAGCTTCATTTTCCGGATAATCTATATGTGGTTGGAACGATTAATGGAGGGACCGGAAGCTTTCCAATAGAGTTGCGCGTTATCGATAGCGGAAATACCCTTGAAATGCCAACGGTTGAAATAAGCGCTTTTCCTAATTTTGGAAGTTCAGTGGGGGAAAGTGATTGGGATAACAATCACTTTAAACTTCAAAACAAATCTCAAGGTTTGTCAGAAATCATCGAAAAGCTGATGTATTTATTGAATGAACTTCA
>JGI24143J45723_1000786_pt1 | contig 16006 bp, 18 predicted proteins | sample BarGraIncu00432A_FD_45723 | JGI IMG/M metagenome (IMG submission 45723) | reverse complement strand
AGGGCACGCTTGCGCGCCGCAATCGCCTTTTTCTTCTTCTTGATACTCGGCTTTTCGTAGTGCTCTCTCTTACGCACCTCTGAAAGGATCCCAGCTTTTTCGCACTGCTTCTTGAACTTTTTCAGTGCGAGTTCAAACGGTTCAGCTTCTTTTACCTTTACTCCCGGCATTCATATTCCCCCCCTCTCTTATCTAGATTTACAAACTTTTGTGGGTAGATCGGGCCGGCAGACATTCTACAAGGATAGAGCAATATATCATGAGTAGGATAATTGTCAAGGAATTTCTATGGGTTTAAGCTGGCTCAGTCGACCCGGGAGGCCTTCTCTGCGATCCCCGAGATGCCGAAGCGTCGGCGCAGTTCGCTGTAAACCTCTTCCGGGTCAATGTCATAAAAGCCCAGCAGTACCAGGTTGTGGAAGATGAGGTCGGCCGTCTCGTAGACGATCTCCTCGCGTTTTCCGCCCTTTCCGGCGATGACGACCTCAGTCGCCTCCTCGCCGATCTTCTTCAGGATCTTGTCGATCCCTTTTCCCATGAGGCTTGCGGTATAGGAGGATTCGCTCGGGTTCGCCTTGCGCTCCTGGATGACGCGGTACACTGCGGCTAGGATGTCGTTGTTGGGGTTTTCCATTTTTTTGTTACTCCTCTTGCGGCATCGGAACTGTCTTTGACTTGGCATGTAGAGACGCATTGCATGCGTCTCAGCTTTTCCCCGCGATTCGTACCCTTTTCGAAAACTAACTGGCCGAAAAAAGCGAGACGCATGCAATGCGTCTCTACCCTAAACCGCCTACGCGGCCCAAGAGCAGCTAAGCGCTGCAGCGCCATCAGAAAAGCGACCGGCAAAAAATTAGAGCCGTACCGCAACCCCTCGTTCGAGAAGGTACTGCTTCGCCTCTTCGATGGTGTGCTCACGGTAGTGGAAAATGGAGGCCGCCAGACAGGCGCTGGCACCACCCTGGGCGAAGCCGTCGTAGAGGTGCGACAGTCCGCCGACCCCGCCCGAGGCTATGACCGGGATGCTGACCGCATCGACCACGGCGCGGGTCAGCGGCAGGTCGTAGCCGTCTTTGGTGCCGTCGCAGTCCATGCTGGTGAGCAGGATCTCGCCGGCGCCCATGCTCTCCATCCGGTGCGCCCACTCGATGACGTCGATCCCGGTCGGGTTCCTGCCGCCGTGGGTGTAGACCTCCCAGCCGCCGCCTGCCCTGCGGCGAGCGTCTATTGCGACGACCGTGCACTGGCTTCCGAACTTCTCCGCGGCCTCGCTGACGAACTCGGGACGGGTCACCGCCGCCGTGTTGATGGAAACCTTGTCGGCTCCGGCGTTCAAAAGGCGCCTGATATCCTCGACCACCCGCACTCCGCCGCCCACGGTAAGCGGCATGAAGACCCGCTCTGCGGTACGGCGCACCACATCGATGATGATATCACGGTCGTCCGAGGACGCAGTGATGTCGAGGAAGGTCAGTTCGTCAGCACCCTGACTGTCGTATAGTTCGGCGATCTCAACCGGGTCACCGGCATCGCGCAGGCCCAGAAACTGGACCCCTTTGACTACACGTCCACCCTTCACGTCGAGGCAGGGGATTATTCTCTTGGTCAGCATAGGATGTTTCTCCGAAACATCAGGGCGAAGTTGAAGTTGAGGCAAAGCGACTACCCAAGCCTACCGCGTCCTGTCTTTTGATGTTAGCCTAAGTTTTTCACGATTGAGGTTGAGCTCAACCTTAACCTCTACCTAAACCTGTCTCTAAACCTGTCTCTTAGTGAGCGCGATGGCCTCGGCGAGCTTGATGGCGCCGCTGTAAATCGCCTTCCCGGTGATGACTCCGGTCACGCCAGAGGACTCGATTGCCATCAGGTTCTCGATGTCCTTCAGAGAGGAGAGCCCTCCCGAAGCAATGACCGGAATGCTGATCGCCTCGGCCAGCGCCTTGGTTGCCTGAATGTTCGGCCCCTGCATCATGCCGTCACGGCTGATGTCGGTATAGATGATAGCCGAGACGCCGTAACCCTCGAACTTCTTGGCCAGATCGGTCGCCGTAACACCGGTAACCTCCGCCCAGCCCTGAACCGCAACCATGCCGTCCTTTGCGTCGATACCGACCACGATCCGGCCCGGAAAGAGCGCGCAGGCCTCTTTCACGAAGTCAGGGTTCCTCTGAGCGGCCGTGCCGATGATCACCCGGCCGATGCCCAAGGAAAGGTAGGCCTCGACTGTAGCGATGTCCCTGATCCCACCACCCAACTGAGTTGGGATGGTAACAGCCTTAACGATTGCCTCGATAGCACTGCGGTTCTTCGGTTCACCGGCAAAAGCGCCGTCCAAGTCAACGATATGGAGGATTTCCCCGCCCTGGCGCTGCCACTCGGCGCCCTGGGCCGCCGGGTTGTCGTTGAAAACCGTATCCTTATCCATAAGCCCCTGCTCGAGACGGACGCAGCAGCCACCTTTCAAATCAATTGCGGGTATGACGATCATTTACTTGCCTCGGAGTTCTTTATGGGTATTCACTTCACTAGAGCTTGCGGGTAATTTGGGCTTTACGGGTTAACTGCGAGTGTACGGGTCGCCGGAATCACCACCAGATCCATATCCTCCATCGGAACCGAGCCCAAAAGGACTTCGTCACCCAGGACCAAGGCGCCAACAAACGCAGTCCGGTTCTGGAAACGAACCATTACCGGCCCCACATAAGGGACGAGCGACCGCCGCCCTTCGGCGGTTGTGATTTCACGTTTTTCAACCTCTTCCAGCCCAAGCTGAAGCCGGACGAGCTCCGGTATGCAGAGGGTCAACGCACCGGTATCAACCAGCGCCGTCGCCATCAACCGTTCCAGCGAACCGTCTTTCGGGTTGGATATTTCTATTTCTGCGCGAACATATTCCACGGGCACCCCCTATGGATTTATTTCATCAGCGCGAAGTTTTTCAGCATCGCCAATCCCTTATCCTGAGACTTCTCCGGATGGAACTGGGTCGCCATGACGTTATCGCGCCAGATCGCCGAGCAGAAATCAATGCCGTAGCGGGTGGTCGCTGCCACGACGCTCTCGTCTTCCGGCTTCACATAGTAGGAGTGCACGAAGTAAACGTTGGTACCTTCTTCCACTCCGGCAAAGATCGGGGCGGGACGCTTGATGGAAAGCTGGTTCCAGCCCATGTGGGGGACCTTGAGATTCTCGCCCTCCTCCACCATCCCTTCAGGAAAGCGCAGCACCCGGCCGGGGATCACGTTCAATCCCTGGTGCAGGCCGAACTCCTCGCTCTCGGTGAAGAGGAGCTGCAGGCCGAGGCAGATGCCGAGGAAAGGTTTCCCTTCCTTGATCACCTTGAGGATCGGCTCCACGAATCCGCCCTCCTCCAGGTTCTTCATGCAGTCGCGAAAGGCGCCCACGCCGGGGAGGACCACCCGTTCCGCTTCCAGCAGCACTTTGGGATCGGCGGTCACGACAGCGTCGAATCCAACCTTCTCGAACCCCTTCTGAACGGAGCGCAGATTACCCATGCCATAGTCAATTATTGCGATCATATGAAATCCTTAAAAACTGGTCTAAGTTCTAAGTTCTAAGTTCTTGTTTAACGTCCGACACTGTAACTAATTTCCCACGACGGATTCAACGTAGAACGTAGAACATTGAAGGTTGAACGGCCTTACAGCTTCCCTTTGGTGGACATGACCCCTTCGATGCGCGGGTCCATCTGAGTCGCCTGGTCGAGCGCACGCGCCGCCGCCTTGAAGCAGGCCTCGACGATGTGGTGCACGTTGTCGCCGTACATGACGTTCACATGGAGGTTGGCACCACAATGGTTCACGAAGCCCTGAAAGAACTCACGCACCAGCTCGACATCGAAGTCCCCGATCTTCACCTTGGGAAGCCTCACGTTGTAGACTAGGTACGGTCTACCGGAAAGGTCGGTCGCGACGCTGGCAAGCGTCTCGTCCATCGGCACGCTCGCCTGGCCGTAACGACGGATGCCGCACTTGTCTCCCAGCGCTTCCTTGAAGGCGGACCCAAGGACGATACCGATATCCTCAACGGTGTGATGAAAATCGATGTCGATATCCCCCTTGGCCTCAACCTGCAGATCGAACAGGCCGTGCCGGGCGAATAGGTCGAGCATATGGTCCAGAAAGGGAACCGAGGTGGCGATGCGCCCCTCCCCTTTTCCGTCAATAGTGAGGGAGAGCTTGATCTGGGTCTCTTTGGTGATCCTTTCAATGACTGCCGTTCTGGCCATGGTCGCTTCCTCCGTGCTATGTGCCTAAGCGCTGATATCCACTCGGTGAAACTCCCTCTCCCCTTCAAGGGGAGGGAACCTATCCCCAATTAACGATCAAGCCTGAGACTCACCGATTTGCCATGGGCGTCCAGCCCCTCCAACCCGGCAATCCTGACGATATCCTCTCCGACTCTCTGCAGCCCGCCCTTGGTGAAATAAAGGATGGAGCTTTTCTTGACGAAGTCGTCCACCGAAAGCGGCGAAAAGAAACGTGCCGTGCCACCGGTTGGAAGTGTGTGATTGGGGCCGGCCAGATAGTCGCCGGCGGCCTCCGGGGTATAGTGCCCCATAAAGATCGCCCCGGCGTTACTGATGAGCGGCAGTATTTCGAAGGGGTGCTCGACTGCCAGCTCGAGGTGCTCGGGAGCAATCCGGTTGGAGAAGGCGATGGCCTCGTCCAGGTTCCCGGCAATGATGATGACGCCGAACGATTCCCAGGATTTGCGCGCTATCCCTTCTCTGGATAGCTCCTGCAGCTGGCGCTCGACCTCTGCCGCGACCTTTTCGCCGAAGGAGCGCTCGGTCGTGATCAGGACCGCGGAGGCGAGTTCGTCGTGCTCCGCCTGCGACAGCAGGTCGGCCGCGATGTGAGCCGGGTTCCCGCTGCCGTCGTTGATCACCAGGATCTCGCTCGGCCCGGCGATCATGTCGATGCCGACCTGGCCAAAGACCAGCTTCTTCGCCGTCGCCACATAGATGTTTCCCGGTCCGGTGATCTTGTCCACCCTCGGGATGGTCTTGGTACCATAGGCAAGTGCAGCGACCGCCTGGGCCCCGCCGATCTTGAACACCCGGTCCACTCCGGCGAGTTTCGCCGCCACCAGGACGTGCGGATTAGTCTCGCCGCCCGGCGCCGGAGCCACCATGATGATCTCGCCAACGCCCGCGACCTTGGCGGGGACCGCGTTCATGATGACGCTGGACGGGTAGCAGGCCTTTCCGCCGGGGACGTAGATGCCGACCCTGGCAAGCGGCGTCACCTTCTGCCCCAGCATGATGTCATGCTCCTCGGTGGAGAGCCAGCTCTGCTGCTTTTGTTTTTCGTGGAAGCGCGTCACCCGCTGGACCGCGTGCTTCAGGGCGGCGAGATCCTTCTCTTCGACCGAGGCGAAGGCCTTGTCGAATTCCGCCTGCGTTACCTCGAGCGCACTCGCCTCGCATTCCAACCGGTCGAAACGACGGGTGAATTCCAAAAGCGCCTCATCACCGCGGCTGCGCACCTGGGCGATGATCCCCTGGACGACTTCCTCCACCTCGCGGCCCGATTCCTCGCTCCGCTCCACAAGCGCGATGAACTTAGCCTCAAAACCTGCATCCCTAATATCAAGAAATTGCACGGATACCTCGTTCAGACATAGCATTGAATTTGGAAGGAACTACCAGCAGACACTTTTCAACACAACGAAAAAACCTGTTTAGACGCTCAGTTGCCGCTCTACTGACTTAAGCCTGTTCTGAAGATCAGCAAGCTGAATTTGAATATCTTTTACGCTTTTTTCCAATTCAGAGTGTTCTGTATCGCCTGCGGAAATCGAATCCTCAATAGGTTTCAACCGGTTATTTATAAACAATGACTCGTCTTCCAAGCGTCCGAGCCGATTATAAATTGAGTCTAAATGCCCCAATACCACCGAAAAGCGCTCGTCCTGCTCAGCCAGCTTTTCTTTGATGGAATCAAATTCTGGTTTGAGCATTTTCTGATAGAAATTCAGCAGAGCATCTGCCAGCACCTTTTCCATCGAAGCACCTCTGCTAGATATGTTGCTCCAGCCCCTCAATGATCTTGGAAATCCGCTCATGCTTGGTCTTGAGGCTCGCCCGGTTCACAATGAGACGGCAGGTGATCTCGGCGATGGTCTCCACCTCAACCAGGCCATTTTGCTTCAGGGTCTCTCCGGTGGATACCAGGTCGACAATCCTCTCGGAAAGTCCCACGATCGGGGCAAGCTCGATGGAGCCGTACAGCTTGATCAACTCGACCTGCACACCTTTGGCGGCGAAATACTTCTCCGTGATGTTGGGGTACTTGGTGGCGATCCTGATGTTGTTCCAGGCGGAGGGATCATCCTTGCTGGAGAGCTCGACCGGCTCAGCGACCATCAGGCGGCAATAGCCGAATTTAAGGTCGAGCGGCTCGTAGAGGTCCTTTTCTTGCTCCATCAGCGTATCCTTGCCGACGATACCGAGGTCGGCGCAACCGTACTCCACGTAGGTCGGCACGTCGGTAGCCCTGACGATCATGTAACGCATCTTCTGGGCCTCGTTCTCAAAGACGAGTTTCCTGGTGTCGGAAAGGAGTTCCTCGCAGTCGATGCCGATCTTCTTAAAGAGGGCGACGGAATCCTGCAGGATCCTCCCCTTGGGAATTGCAATGGTGATGAAATCAGTCATAAAAACCTCTTTTTTTGGCATTCTTCAAGGGCTGCAAAGACTTCAAGGGCTTCAAGGACAACAGGGACTTTAGGGACGCACGAACGCCACCTTTACTAAGCCTGCTCTACTGCTACTGGTTGTCGTCCCGCACCCTGACGATGTCCGCGCCAAGGGCTGCCAGCTTTTTCTCAATGGAATCATAACCACGATCCAGGTGATAGATGCGGGAAATCTCGCTGACGTTGTCTGCCGCCAGTGCCGCAAGAATCAGGGAGGCGGAGGCGCGCAGGTCGGTCGCCATGACGGGCGCCCCTGAGAGTCTCTTGATCCCCTTGACGGTGGCGCTGTTCCCTTCAACGGTGATGTCAGCGCCGAAACGGAGCAGCTCGGAGACGTGCATGAAGCGGTTCTCGAAAATGTTCTCCGAAATGACGCTGGCTCCTTCGGCGATGCACATGAGCGCCATGAACTGGGCCTGCATGTCGGTCGGGAAACCCGGGTACGGCCTAGTCTTGATGTTGACGCTCTTGATTTTCTTGGGGCCTTTCACCCGGACGATGTTGTCCTTGTTGGTGATCTCGACTCCGGCATCCTGGAGTTTGAATGCCAGGGCGTCCAGATGATCCAGGCGCATGTTACATATCTTGATGTCGCCGCCGGTGATGGCTGCGGCAACCATGAAGGTTCCCGCCTCGATCCGGTCCGGCATGACGGAGTGCTGCGCAGGGACCAATGATTCCACCCCGGTGATGCGGATGGTGTCGGTACCGGCGCCGTCGATCTGGGCACCCATCTTGATGAGAATCTCGGCCAGGTCAACGATCTCGGGCTCGCGCGCGGCATTTTCCAGGATGGTCTCGCCCTTGGCGCTTGCCGCAGCCATCAGAAGCTGCTCGGTCCCGCCCACGGTGGAAACATCAAAATGGATCCGCGCCCCTTTGAGCCGCTTGCACTTCGCCTCGACGTAACCGTGCTCGAGCGTGATCTCGGCTCCCAGCGCGGCCAAACCCTTCAGGTGCAGGTTGATGGGACGGGCTCCGATGGCGCAGCCGCCGGGAAGCGATACCCGAGCCTGGCCAAAGCGCGCCAGCAGCGGCCCAAGCACGAGGACCGAGGCGCGCATGGTGCGCACCAGATCGTAGGTTGCCTCGAAACTGTTCACATTCGTCGTGTCAATCTTGACGACGTTTCCTCTTCCCTCGACACTGGCACCCAAATGCTCCAGGACCTTGATGGTGGTATTGATATCGCGCAGGAACGGTACGTTGCTGATCTCGTGGCAGCCGGGCGCCAGGATGGTGGAGATGAATATGGGAAGGGCGGCGTTTTTGGAACCGCTCACGGTTACCTCGCCGGAGAGCTTGTTGCCGCCTTTTATTACCAGTTTTTCCACTGCGTACCTCTGTTTGGATAAGTTATTATTGTTGCCCCGCCTCGGGAGGAGGCAGGGAGATTCGTACGTCTATTGGGCCAGCCGGCCGCCCACCACCCGCTCGATCCCTGCCGGGTCCAGAGCCGTGAAACATTCTTCGGCGAACCCGCCGCCCCGGAGCAGTTCAAGCACCTCAGGCGCCTGCCCCATGCCGACCTCGAACAAAAGCCAGCCACCGGCATTCAGGTGGTCGGGAGCGCGGGACACGATTGCCCGGTAAAAGTCGAGGCCGTCGGCTCCGCCATCCAGGGCGCCGAGCGGTTCAAACCCGCGCACCTCCTGCTGCAAGGTGGCAAGTTCGGCCTTTGGTATATAGGGCGGGTTGGAAAGTATCATATCGAAGCGCCGATCGGCAAAGGGTTCTAAGAGCGACCCCTGAAAAAACTGCACCGAAGCGCCGTTTCTCTCCGCATTCTCTCGGGCAACGGCGAGCGCATCGCCGGAGATATCGACGGCGCTGACCTCGGCCTCGGGGAGTGCCTTGGCGAGAGCCACCGCCACGCAGCCGCTTCCGGCGCCGATGTCGAGGATGCTGCGGGCGGCAGCGCCCCTTTTGATCCCCTCGGAAACCAGCACCTCGGTGTCGTGGCGCGGGATCAGAACTGCAGGAGAGACCTGAAATTCGAGCCCCATGAACTCCTGGTTGCCGAGGATGTACTGCAGCGGTTCGCGCTTGCCGCGCCGCAACACCATGCCGCGATAAGCGCCGAGTTCGGTTTCACTAAGAGGTTTGTCGAAGTTGAGGTAAAGACCGACGCGGTCGAGAGTGAGCGCCTCGCAGAGCATCCACTCGGCTTCCAGCCGGGGATTTTCCACGCCCTTTTCCGCCAGATACCCCTTGGTCCAGTTGAGTATCTTGAGGACGTCCCATTTTTCCTGTTGCGTCGTCATAATAGGTATCTCTAGGTGCGATTTTAGAATATGCCGGAGCTGCTGGTCAGTGAGCCAAGATTCCAACCGGTCCCGCTGTTACACAATCACTTGTTCCTGACCGGTTAACACTCTCCTCCTCCCGGAGGGGGGAGGCCGGGAGGGGGGAAAGCGGGCTACCCCCACCCTGTCCCTCCCCCTCCGGGAGAGGGGACTTCAGGATCGGAAGTATCTATAGGGAACTAGCGACTCTTCGTCAGTAATCAGTTGACTTCGCTTTGCGCCTGCAGCGCTTCCATCTGGTAGTGAGCACGCAGCGCGTCTGCGATCTCGGCGATATCGCCTGCCATAATGGCATCGAGACGGTACAGGGTGAGCCCGATCCGATGGTCGGTCATCCTTCCCTGCGGATAGTTGTAGGTCCGGATCCGCTCGCTTCTGTCGCCGCTGCCGACCTGACTCTTGCGATCGGCCGCCATCTTCGCGTTGTTCTCCATCACCATCGCGTCGAGGATGCGCGATTTGAGCACCTTCATCGCCTTGGCGCGGTTCTTTATCTGGCTGCGCTCTTCCTGGCAGGCGACGACGGTACCGGTCGGCAGGTGGGTGATGCGCACCGCGGAGTCGGTCGTGTTGACGTGCTGACCGCCCGCGCCGGAGGAGCGGTAAACGTCTATTTTCAGGTCGGTCGGGTTGATATCGATATCAACGTCTTCTGCCTCGGGAAGTACGGCAACGGTGCAGGCGCTGGTGTGGATGCGTCCCTGCGCCTCGGTCTCCGGTACCCGCTGAACCCGATGGGTTCCCGACTCGTACTTCAGGCGCGCAAACACGCCGCCACCCTCAACAAGTGCCACGACTTCCTTGTAACCTCCCTTTTCGGACTCGGAGGCCGAGATGACTTCGACGCGCCAGCGGTTCAGCTCGGCAAAGCGCGAATACATGCGAAAGAGGTCGCCCGCGAAGAGAGCGGACTCGTCGCCGCCGGTTCCAGCCCGAATTTCCAGTACGACGCTCTTGTCATCGTTGGGGTCCTTCGGCAGCAGGAGCAGTTTGATCTCGCTCTCCAGGATACTGCGGCGCTCCTCCAGGGTGAGCAGTTCGGCCTGAGCCATCTCGCGCATTTCCTGGTCCGGCTCCTTCAGGAGTTCACGATTGTCCGCCATGTCCGCAAGAATCTTCTTGTATTCGCGAAAGGCCGCGACCAACTGGGCGAGACCGGAGTGCTCCTTGGAGAGCCGCCTGAACTCGGACTGGTTACCCAGTATCTCGGGATCGGAAAGGAGTGACTCAAGCTCTTCGTAACGCCTTTCCAGTTCCGCTATCTTTTCAAACATAAAAAACCTCAAAAAAATCAAAAAACGGCAAAATGCCGGGTTGGTAGCCTGCAGGCGGCACTTGAGACTCCCCCCGAGTAGAGTGGAGAGAGGATATCTAAGTTGGTGGGCGAATGATTATTCGCCCCTACGGCAGATCAATTGGCTTCTTTGCAGAGGGGGCCGCGAGAAACCCGACTCAACGACTCAACGACTCAACGCCTTTCCCTAAACCACCAGCCGGTCGTCCTTGAAGCCATCGTTAAGCTCCAGCGCGACCTTCATGGAGCGGATTGCCACTTCGATCTGGCTGTCATCGGGCTCCCTGGTGGTCAGGCGCTGCAGGGCGAGCCCCGGGGCGATGATCATCCTCACCAGAGCGTGGCCATCGTGCTTCGCGGTCCACTTCAGAATTTCGTAAGAGACTCCGGCGATGACCGGCAGCAGGAAGATCCTGGCTCCCCCCTTCATGTAGAAGGGCCAGAGTTTCGGGATCAGCGAGAAGATCAGGATGCTCACCAGCATGACGATCAGCAGAAAGCTGGTGCCGCAACGCGGGTGCAGGCAGCTGTACTTGCGAACGTTCTCGACGATCAGCTCCTCGCCGGCCTCAAAGGTGAAAATCGATTTGTGCTCGGCTCCGTGATATTGGAACACCCGCTGGATGTCCGACATCCGGGAGATCCCGATGATGTAGAGCAAAAAGACCGTGACGCGGATCGCGCCGTCCACCAGGTTGAAGATGATGTTCGAGTCGCCGATAATCGGGGTGAGCAGCTTGGTCAGGTAGAGCGGCATGATGAAGAAAAGGAGAATACCGAAGCCGAAGGCTACGGCCATGGTGCCTCCCATGGCCCAGGGGGAAAGTTCTTCCTTTTCCTGGCCGTCTCCCTCGACAATCGCTTCGTTCGCCGAAAAGTTAAGCGCCTGGATGCCGATAATCAGTGAGGAGAAAAGCGCTACCGCTCCCCTGACGATCGGGAGCTTCACGATCGGAAACCTCTCGGAGAGTGGCACGACCATTTCGCTTTTTACCGAGATCACGCCGTCCGGACGTCGCACTGCAATGGCGAGCGAGCGCGGGGCGCGCATCATAACCCCTTCAAGAACGGCCTGTCCGCCTATGTTGATCTTTGACATTTGTTACCTCGTGATGACATGCCGACGCATTCAATCGGCACAGGAAAGGCTGCAGGAGGTGAGGGTTCTGGAGCGGCCTTACGGCACTACAGAGCTTGAAAAGACTTCCTCACCTCGGCCATCTTGCCGCAGCACATGGCCCCCTCGGGGCACGGTCCTGCCAAGCAACCGGGACCGGCATTCTTGAATATCGTGGGCGCTATCGGGCGCACCAGGCGCAGCATCTCGATCGCCATGGCCCGAATTTCCCACTGGGCGCGCTCGCAGCAGCGCACCGCGAAGAAGTGGAGCAGTTCACGGGCGTTCATGGTGATGAGAATTTTGGTCTCGGTGGCGTTGGGGAGCAGGTAGCGGGCGTCTTCGGGCAACACGCCCGCCTCGACCAGGGCGGCGTATCCGGCGTGCAACGCGGCCACCTGTGCCTCGAAAAGCGCGGCAAACTCGGGGTTCCCGGCAATGGAGGGGGGGGTGACGACCGCGAAGCGCTCTTTATGGGAGACGTAACGCTGGGACTGCTGGGAATAGGAGGCGACGCGATGCCGCACCAACTGATGGCTGGTTACCCGGGAGATCCCTTCCACCCCGAAGGTGAAAGAGGCGTGCTCCAGCACGGACTGGTGTCCGAGCGACATGATCTTGTCCAGGAAAGTGTTGATGTCGGCGCCGGAGATTTTCTCCTGAAGCGCCTCAATATCGATCTGCGAATAGCAAAGCCGCGCGGCTAAGGCGACGGTCTGCTCGGGCTCGGGGGTGTGTTGGAGAAGCGCAACCTTCATGTAGATCCTTCAACGAGACGCACGCACTACGCAGGCTAGAAACGCGAACGCATTGCGCCGGCAGAAAACGAAATAAGGGGATTTCGCCATAGACAAAATCCCCTTCAACGGATCCGCAAACGCGAGAGCCTCTATTCTTCGACGGGCGCTGCCGCAATGTTGTATCTCTTGCGGAAACGCTCAACGCGACCGGCTGTATCGATCAGTTTCTGCTTGCCGGTGTAGAACGGGTGGCACTGCGAACAGATTTCCGTGGAGATCTCTGACTTAGTGGAACGACTCTGGAACGTGTTGCCGCAGAGGCACTTCACGGTGATTTCTTCATACTTGGGGTGGATTCCTTCTTTCATATCTTCCTCCTCGCGGGGCACGCCCCGTTACCTATCATAATTTTTGTGCCGGAAAGTTGTTATAAATAACACCTTCGCCGGAAACTATCAACACTTTTCTTACTTGCTCATGGAATCGAGGAAAGCCTGGTTGCTCTTGGTGCTGGCGAGCTTGGAAATCAGGAACTCCATGGAGTCGACCACGTTCATCGGATGGAGCACTTTTCTCAGTATCCAGATCCGGTTCAGCGAGGCCTTTTCGATCAGAAGCTCTTCCTTCCTGGTGCCGGACTTGTTGATGTCGATGGCGGGGAAGGTCCTCTTCTCGACCAGCTTACGGTCGAGGTGAAGCTCCATGTTGCCGGTTCCCTTGAATTCCTCGAAGATCACCTCGTCCATCTTGCTCCCGGTATCGACGAGAGCCGTGGCGATAATGGTGAGCGAGCCGCCCTCCTCGATGTTGCGGGCCGCGCCGAAGAAGCGCTTGGGCTTGTGCAGCGCGTTGGAGTCAACGCCGCCGGAGAGGATCTTGCCGGAAGGCGGGATGACCGTATTGTAGGCGCGCGCCAGGCGGGTGATGGAGTCGAGCAGGATGACCACGTCACGCTTGTGCTCCACGAGCCGCTTCGCCTTCTCGATGACCATTTCCGCAACCTGGATGTGGCGCGAGGCCGGCTCGTCGAAGGTGGAGGAAATCACCTCGCCTCTGACCGAGCGCTGCATGTCGGTGACTTCTTCTGGCCGCTCGTCGATCAAAAGGACGATCAGGAAGACCTCGGGGTGATTTTCCGCGATGGAGTTGGCGATGTTCTGGATCAGCATGGTCTTGCCGGTACGCGGCGGCGCCACGATCAGTCCACGCTGCCCCTTGCCGATGGGGGCGATCAGCTCCATCACCCGGGTCGACATGTTGTCGTGGGTCGTCTCGAGCTTGAGTTTTTCCTGGGGGTACAAGGGGGTGAGATTGTCGAAGAGTATCTTGTCGCGGGCGACTTCCGGTGACTCGTGGTTCACCGTCTCCACCTTCAAAAGGGCGAAGTAGCGCTCCCCTTCCTTGGGGGGCCGAATCTGACCTGCCACCGTGTCGCCGGTGTGCAGGTTGAAGCGGCGGATCTGGGAGGGGGAAACATAGATATCGTCAGGCCCCGGAAGATAGTTGTAATCCGGCGCCCTTAAAAAGCCGAATCCGTCGGGGAGAGTTTCCAGTACCCCTTCGCCGAAGATCATGCCGTTTTTCTCAGTCTGGGCATTGAGAATGGCAAAGATCATGTCCTGCTTGCGCAGACTCGAAGCCCCCTCAATGTTGAGCCCCTTGGCGATCGCCGTAAGATCGTTGATTTTTTTCTCTTTCAGTTCCTGTAGATTCATCTGTTCTCCTGATATGGCGCAAATGTACATCGTATCGGCGATGCCTGGACGCGAGTAACTGGCGTGACTTTAAAGGATGGGGGCACGGAATGCATGTGCGGATTTGCCTAATGTATATATGATATCTGTGAATGATCTCTATGAAGTATGATTGAAATTAGTAACCTTGAGGTGTCGGTACAGGCTCGGTATGAAAAACTATAGGGGTATTTGCTTAGGTCTTATTGAGGATATACTGTATTTATACCCTCCAGTGTAGAGCCTTGTCAACTTTTTTTATGTTGTGACTAGCGTAGGATTCCCCTTACCTGGCCACGGAGACCTCTTTGCCAGGGAAACCCGCGGTGCTACCGTCATTTTAGTCTACAGCAATTTTCCTGCCAACAGCTAGCGACCATTGCTGCCGGCGTCCTCCCCTGCGACAGTGGCGACGAGGTCGCTGCCCGGTGCGCCGCCGGATTCCCGCTCCGCGGCAGTCGGGTCCGGGTGGGCATATTTCGCGCCGCTGCGCCTCTTACGCCTCGCCTTTTGCCTTTTGAGCTTTTCCACCTCCGCATCCTTCGCGGTGACTCCACCGGCAAGCCCCTCCACCTTTTCCAGCAGATAGCGCCTGGCAAGGAAGCGGTTCAGTGACTGGCTGCGGGACTCCATGCACTTTACCTCCACACCGGTCGGGGTATGTTTCAGGTAAACGCAGGAGGAGCTCTTGTTGACATGCTGCCCCCCGCGCCCCGAGGCATGGACAAAACGCTCCTCAATATCCCCCTCCGCAACACCCAGGGACTCCATCTTCGCCTTGAGCCAGCGATTCTTTTCCACGCTCACCGCAAATTCCGTCATCTGTCCCCCTTAAAATCGAAGCTATCATAGCGCCCGACCGACCGGAAGTCAAAAACGTTCCCGCATCGGTTGCGCTCAGGGCAGGGATGGAATCGAGAGGCGGTTGCCAAGTTCGCTGCCAGGGGCACAACTCCGGCACCGGCTGGAGGGCTTGCTATACTCAATATAAGATTGTCGGGGCGGCGTTTGGAGCGCCGCTACTAAGCCAGACAAAAGCTGCATTGCCGCAAAAATGAGGATTCTGACATGTCAGCCATGACACGACGCATGTTTCTTATGGGGGGCGTTTCCCTCTTTCCCTATCTCTATTTAGAAAGGCTTTCCCTTGCTGTACGCCGCTACCAGGTCGAGATTCACGCCCTGCCGTCGGCCTTCGAGGGGTTCACCATCTTGCATCTTAGCGATCTGCACGACAAGGAATTCGGTAGTGCCGGCGAGGAACTGATCAAGGTCCTCAAAAAGGAAAGTTTCCACATGGTCGCCCTCACCGGAGATCTGGTAGCCGGTGACCAGCCCCGACTTACCCCGGCGCTGGATCTGATTGCCGGGCTCCGGGCAAACTGGGGAGTCCCGATCCTTTCTGTCTCCGGCAATCATGATTGGCGTCTGGGGCGCGGCTTGGAATTCAACGACAGGCTGGCTGAAGCCGGTGCGCGGGTGCTCTCTAATAGCGCTACCGCGCTGGAGAGGGGACGGGACCGGATCTGGATCATCGGCGTCGATGACCCGGTTACCGGAAGGGACCGCCTGGACCTGGCGCTACGCGGCACCGATAATCGCTCGCCTCGGCTGCTGCTGGCTCATTCGCCGCAGCCGTATCCGCAGGCGGTGAGAATCGGGTTTGACCTCATGCTCGCGGGGCATACCCACGGGGGACAAATTCGGCTCCCGGTCCTCGGCGCCGCTTTCGTGCCCGGCATGGGGCTTTTCCCCCGCTGGGATTACGGTTTTTACACTGACAGCGCCACCACCATGATTGTGAGCGGTGGGCTCGGGGAAAGCGGGCTTCCCCTACGGATCAACATGAGGCCGGAACTCTCCCTGGTCACCCTTCGATCCTCTCCGGCACCTCGGTCAGTCCGGCCGTCTGCAGCATGACCACGGCGTTCTCGATCCCGAGCGGTTGCTGGCCCCGCCCCCCCTCCAACGCCCGCGTCTTGCACTCCCTCAGCAGGGTACCGAAGGTATCGGCCAGGCTCTCGGCGTCATATCCGTAAGAGATCAGGTCCACCCTGCAAAGCCGGGCGAGCCGGTGCACGATCATCCGCACC
>JGI24143J45723_1000781_pt1 | contig 16079 bp, 14 predicted proteins | sample BarGraIncu00432A_FD_45723 | JGI IMG/M metagenome (IMG submission 45723) | reverse complement strand
TCGCCCACCGCGCCCAGGCCCGGGTGGAATGGCTCTCGGGAGGGGAGGCCCAGCGGGTCGCCATCGCCCGGGCGCTCATCAACGACCCGGAGTACATCATCGCGGACGAGCCGACCGCGCATCTTGACACCAGGCTCTCCCGCGAGTTCCTGGAGATCATGGCCGGGCTGCACGCGGCCGGAAAAACCATCATCATGGCGAGCCATGATCCCCTGGTCTGCGAGTCGGATCTGGCGAGCGGCGTCATCGAGATGCGGGACGGCCGGGTGGTTTCGGGAGCTGCCTGGTGATTCTGCAACCTGCCATCCTCGCCCTGACGGTGTCGTCGCTGCTGGTCAGCACCATGGTGCTCTACTCCGCGTTCTGGGGGGGCGTCATCCTGCGCAAATGGGACATCTCCAGCGGGAGCGAGCTGCAGTTGGACCTGGAGCGGCGCACCTATCTGGTCTCCACCATCCTCGCGTATTTTCTGGCCCTGCAGGTCGCCTCACTTTTCCTGTTCATCTACACGGCCGACGACATCGCAACGCTCTTTGTCGGAGCCATGTGCGCGGTCGGCTCGCTTTCTGTGAACGGCTGGGGGTACCCGACACTTTTGCTGAAGCTGGTAAATTTTCTGGGGGCGGGAATCTGGCTGATACTGAACCACGCCGACGGTCAGGGGTACGATTATCCTTTGATCCGGCACAAATACCTACTGCTGGTGATAATAGCACCTTTCATACTGGCAGAGACCATCGCTCAGTGCGCCTACTTCTCTCTCATGCGCCCCGATATCATTACCTCGTGCTGCGGCAGTCTGTTCAGCCCGGCAAGCCGTAGCCTGCTGACTGACCTGGCCACCGCCCCAGCCAGGCCGACCATGGCAATCTTTTACCTTTTCATGTCGTGCACCCTCGGCGCCGGTCTCTATTTCAGCAGGAAGGGGAGGGGAGGGTACCTCTTTGCATTACTAAGCGGCATCAGCTTCATCGTGTCGCTCGTTGCTGTAGTCTCCTTCATCTCACTCTACATCTACCAGATGCCTGCCCACCACTGCCCGTTTTGCATCCTTGAACAGGACTACTGCTTTGCCGGCTATCCGCTGTACGGTTCGCTGCTGGCTGCGGGAATTTCCGGGACCGGAGTCGGCGTTCTGATGCCGTTTCGCTGCATCGTCAGCCTCGTCGAGGTTATTCCGCGGATGCAGAGGTCGCTTACGATTTCGGCACTTTGGGGGTTCGCAATCTTTACCTTGCTGGCCAGTTGGCCGATACTGTTCTCGAACTTTCGGCTGCAATAACATTTCTCTCTTACACTAATCTACTCGATTGGTGGACTAATCGAGTCAGCACTCTAATTGGGCTGACAAGTTTATGCCACTGGCTCTATCAGCCAATCATGAGAGCCAATAAAAGCCTGCGCTCTTCGTAGGACAGTCGTACACAGAAAGTCACAAACTATAATTAATTCGGAAAAATGAGATTTACGCACATTATATGCTAAAGATCGTGAGCTACACCTCCGATATAATAATCTGAGTGACTAAAGGGGGGTGCGATCATGAAATGGTTTTACGACATGCGTGTTTCGGCAAAGCTGTTATCTAGTTTTATCCTTGTGGCTTTGATTGCCGGAGTCATCGGCTATGTCAGTGTTACGAAATTGGGCACCCTGGAGGCGGCTGGAGAGGCGATGTATGAGATGAATACCAAGCCTCTTGGGGACCTGCTCGACGTTGCCACCTATTTCCAAATGCAACGGGTGGCATTGAGGGAACTTCTCCTTGACCGCACCGTCGAGGGAAAAAATAAGCACCTGGCAAGCGTCAAGGACTTGGATAAACAGGTTGACGAGGCTTTGAAGCTGGTCGAGGAACACTCCAAATCCGCTGAGATCAGAAAAGCTGTTATCGACACCCAGGCAGCTCTGACTAATTTCGATCCCATATGGAAGGAGATCTCCAGGCTGGCCGTAGCCGGCAAACTGGACGAAGCCTACGCCACCTTGCACGCCCCGAATAGCGCGCAAGGCGCGAAGGCTGTCGATGATGCCATCCAGAAGCTCTCTGACCTGACGATAGCGGATGCCAAAAAACAGAATGCGACCAACACCGAGACCGCAAAGGCCGCCATTCAATTCACCATAATTCTGGTAATTGCCGGGTCGCTCTTGGCGATAGGCCTCGGCATTTTCATCTCCCGGATCATTAGCGTGCCCCTGAAGAAAGGTGTCGATTTCGCGGTTGCCGTCGCCAGCGGGGACCTGACCGGGAAAATCAACCTGGAACAGCGGGACGAGGTAGGGATGCTGGCAGCGGCCATGAACGATATGGTGGGAAAGCTGCGCGAGATCGTCGACGAAGTGAAATCCGCGACCGACAATGTTGCGTCAGGCAGCCAGCAGCTATCCTCCAGTTCCGAGGAAATGTCTCAAGGCGCAAGTGAGCAGGCGGCCGCAGCAGAAGAGGTTTCTTCCAGTATGGAACAGATGGGTGCCAATATCCGGCAGAATGCCGACAACGCCACCCAGACCGAAAAGCTAGCCACCAAGTCGGCGTCGGATGCCCGTGAGGGAGGGGTGGCCGTGCAGCAGACGGTGGCAGCCATGAAGGAGATAGCCGGCAAGATCAATATAATAGAAGAGATTTCCCGACAGACCAACCTGCTTGCACTCAATGCTGCCATTGAGGCCGCCCGAGCGGGAGAACATGGCAAAGGGTTCGCTGTCGTTGCCAGCGAGGTTAGAAAGCTGGCCGAACGCAGTCAGATGGCAGCAGCCGAGATTTCCTCGTTATCTTCCAACAGTGTGAGCATAGCGGTTAAAGCCGGCGAACTATTGTCGCGAATGGTGCCGGATATACAGAAAACTGCCGAACTGGTACAGGAGATCAGCGCCTCTAGCAGGGAGCAGGATACCGGAGCTAGTCAGATCAATAAAGCGATTCAGCAACTCGATCAGGTTATCCAACAAAACGCGGGTGCGTCCGAGGAAATGTCCTCGACGGCAGAGGAATTGGCGTCACAGGCTGAGCAGTTGCAAAGCAGCATTGCATTCTTCAAAACTGAGGATCGCGCCGTGGTGAAACGTGCCACGACTCCCACCAAGGCGTCGGTGCGGCAGCTAAGCTATGCCAAGGCCGGTACCGCTCCAGAAAAGAGAGTTCCTGCGGCATCCAAGGTGACCGGTGCCGACCTGAAAATGGAAAGCCACACTCTCGATTCAGAGTTTGAAGCATTCTAGGCACTTGAAGCCGCGCTAAGAGTGGACTGTGGCGCAATAGGAACCGATAGAAAATATTGTGGATAAATTGGAAATAACTATATATCAGTGCTTTTTCTCTTCTTCTAGTAGTCGTTTAACAGCAGAAATCAGCAGGCCTACAATGAGGAGAAAAAGTATGTCTTCTGCCGTATTCCAGTAGATGACTTTGCTGCTTGAGTAGCTATGGTCGTCCGAAATATATCTGGCATAGCCTGAGGCCGCTGCCATAACAACAGCGCCCCAGTCTCCCATGGACCAGGCCGCCAGGCCGATCGGGATAGCATAAAACATGAGGATAGAGTAGTCACCGGTCAGGTAGTCTACATAGCCGATTAGTGCGACCAGCAGTACCTCGATCAGGAAGGAAAGCCAGCCTGGCAATTTTTTGAACCTGTTTAATTTCGTTTTCATATCACTGCCTTTTTATGCCATTCCAAAGAAGTTCCACCATTGCCAAGGCTCACCTTCCTTCTTTTAGTGACACTGGCAAGTCAATCTTGCAGATCTTAAACCTTCCTTTCGCTTTACTATATCAGGCTGAACATGGCCATACAACGTAAAGTTACCGTCTTTAATGTGTTGACGGTTCCCTTTGATTCTATTTATTGTCCCATGATGGATGGAGGTCTGGCCAACGTGCTTTTCGATTGAGTGCGCTGGGAAAATACGGTTTAAAAAGAATACTAAGTTGATAGACTATGTTACTTTTTTCTTGACAAGTTAACGCTGGACACGTAATGTCGCTCTCATATCAGACTGGGTTGACTGGAAAACCGGAGACCATGATGTCGTTTCGCGCTCGAACCGATCTTCAGCGCAAGCAAAACAGCAGCTCCCGCTGGCGGGACTGCCGGTCTCAGTTCCCGAACACCCGTTTCCCTGATTCAGACCACAAAGGGATAGGACGCCGATGACAGCTTCGAAAACAACCAAGAGGAAAATCATCACCCGGGCCCGCGCGCTCGGCGCCAGCCTGGTGAAGTTCGCCCCGGTCTCGCGCTGGGACGAATTTAACGAGGTGAACCCCGCCTATCGCCCCAAAGCGCTTTGGGACAAGGTGGAAACGGTCATCGTCATCGGGGTGCCGATGCTGCTGCCGATTCTGGAAAGCACCCCGTCCATCAACTACCAGGAGATGTACAACTCGACCAACAGCCTGCTAGACCAGATCGGTTTCCGGCTTTCGGTCTACCTGAACGACCAGGGGCACGCCTCCATCTTCATGCCGCGCGACGGCTACGGCAACCTGGAAATCCTGCTCGCCAAGCCCCCCGGCTGCTTCAGCCACGTGTTCGCCTCGAAATATGCAGGCATGGGCACCATAGCTTACAGCCACAACCTGATTACCGAAGAGTACGGGCCGAGGGTGCGCATGGTCTCCATCTTCACCAGCTTGAAACTCGCGGGTGACCCGATGTCCGAGAAGGATATCTGCATCAAGTGCGAGGTTTGCCGCAAACTATGCCCCTCGCAGGCCTTTACCACCCGTCCGGACTCGGTGATAGCCGAAATGGACGTCGACTCCTGCACCAGACACCACCAGGTGCTGCGCGGGGAAAACCGCTGGCCCTGCGGCACCTGCGCCAAGGTCTGCCCGGTGGGGGCGGACCGCAAGCTTTACGAGAGTGCCAACATCGGGCTCTACCTGAACGAGAAGGAAGCTCTCGATCTGGATCCCGACGACCCGCGTTACCGGTCCTGGGTGCACCAGAGGACCCACGGTTCCTCGGGGACCAGGATCTATTAACTGCAGACTTAGATCATGCAGATCATTCGAAAGACATGGAGGAAGTACATGAAGAGAACCATCCTTAAATTGGCCGGCTTTGCCGCGCTCGCTCTTGCCGCTTCGGCATTCGGCACCGGTTGCAGCAAGCAGGGCTCCAAGCCCGAGATCGTGAAAGTGGACTTCGCCTACTACAACCCGATCAGCCTGGTTCTCAAGGACAAGAAATTCCTGGAAGAGGAACTCGCCAAGGACGGCGTCAAGGTGGAGTGGATCCATAGCCTCGGCAGCAACAAGTCGCTGGAACTATTAAACAGCAAGAGCTCGGACTTCGGCTCGACGGCCGGCGTCGCGGCACTGATCGGCAAGGCTAACGGCAACCCGATCAAGTCAGTCTATGTCTACTCCAAGCCGGAGTGGACTGCCCTCGTGGTGCGCGCCGACTCCAAGATCACCAAGGTGGAGGAACTGAAGGGGCAGAAGGTTGCCGTCACCCGAGGCACCGACCCGCACGTCTTCCTGCTGCGCGCGCTCGACAAGGTAGGGCTCACCGAGAAGGACATCGAGCTGGTTCCGCTGCAGCATCCGGACGGCAAGAACGCGCTCGAGAAGGGTGACGTGGCGGCCTGGGCCGGCCTCGACCCGCTCATGGCGACCGCAGAGGTGGACAAGGGCGCCAGGCTTTTCTTCCGCGACCCGAGCCTGAACACCTACGGCGTTCTTAACGTTCGTGAGGAATTCGCCACCAAGTACCCGAAATACGTCGAGAAGGTCATTGCCGCCTACGAAAAGGCGCGGCTTTGGGCGCTCGCCAACCCGGCGGAGTACAAGCAGATCCTGGTCCGTGAGGCGAAGCTCAACGATGCGGTGGCCGCCAAGGTGCTGGAGCGCACCGACCTGAGCGATCCGGTCATCGGTGACAAGCAGAAGACGACCATTTCCGCGGCAGGCGATGTCCTGAAGAAGAGCGGCGTCATCAAACCCGAGACGGACGTGCCGGGTGTCGTGAACAGCCTGATCGATCCGCAGTACGTGCTGCGCGTGTTCAAGAAATAGCGGAGGGGTCCATGGACGTTGTTGAAGAAGAGGTTACCACCGTCGTCGGCCCGGAAGTGGACCGGACCCGGGGCACCAAGGGAAGCTTTCTCCTGGTGCCCCAAAACTGGCAGGGGGCTATCGTCCCCCTGCTGCTTCTTATCGCCTGGGAGGTCCTTTCGGCGGGCGGGGTTCTGCCTGCCAACTGGCTCCCGGCCCCCTCGGAGATCATCCGGACCCTGGTCGATCTCACCAAGGGGGGAGAGCTTTTCGGTCACATCGGAATTACCCTGGCACGCATCACGGCGGGCTTTCTGATCGGAGCGACGGCTGCCACCGTCCTGGGCGGGGTGGCAGGATCCTCACCTCTCTTTCGCCGCCTCTTCGACCCGCTGCTACAGTCGCTGCGCTCCATCCCATCCATGGCCTGGGTGCCGCTGTTCCTGCTCTGGCTCGGGATCCACGAGACCTCCAAGATCACCCTGATCGCGGTGGGCGTCTTCTTTCCCGTCTATCTGAACTTCCTGAGCGGCATCCTCCAGGTGGACCGGAAGCTTTTGGAGGTTGGGCAGATCTTCAAGCTGAACCGCACCCAGCAGCTGCGTCGGGTCATCCTTCCCGCCGCCCTCCCGGCCTATCTGGTGGGACTGCGCAGCGGTCTCGGCTTGGGATGGATGTTCGTGGTCGCCGCGGAAATCATGGGGGCCAGCAAGGGGCTGGGCTTTCTCATGATCGACGGCCAGATGACGGGGCGCGCCTCTATCATCATCGCCAGCATCATTCTTTTTGCCCTCTTTGGAAAGTTGACCGATATGGCGATTGACCGGGCCGGCCGACACTTGCTGCGCTACCAGAATTACTAGTAACCAAACAGGCGGAGTACATCATGATCGCAGAAAAGAGCGTCGACAGCACCCTGCAGGTGCGCAACCTGCACAAGCGCTTCAGCGGGCAGCAGGGCGAGGTGGTTGCCCTTTCCGACATCAACCTTTCCATCCGCACCGGAGAGTTCGTTTCCATCATCGGCGGGAGCGGCTGCGGCAAGAGCACGCTGTTGCGCATCATCGCAGGGCTGGAGCGCGATTTCGAAGGGGAGGCGCTGCTGGATCAGGAGCGCATCAGCGGCCCCGGACCGGACCGCGGCGTGGTATTCCAGGAGCACCGCCTCTTTCCCTGGCTGACTGTGCGCGACAACGTCGCCTTCGGGGTGGCGCCGGACGCCCCCGCCGAAATCAAGCGCTCGGTCCAGGAGCACATTGCGCTGGTGGGTCTCACTGGGTTCGAGAAGTCCTATCCGCACCAACTCTCCGGCGGCATGGCGCAGCGCGCCTCCATCGCCCGGGCCCTGGTGAACCGACCCAAGGTGCTTCTTTTGGACGAGCCGTTCGGCGCCCTCGACGCGCTTACCAAGATCGCGATGCAGCAGGAAATCCTGAGAATCTGGGAGGCCGAGCAGACCACCATGATCATGGTGACCCACGACATCGATGAAGCCGTCTTTCTGGGCGACCGCGTCGTCGTCATGTCGAACCGTCCGGGAACCATCAAGAAGATCATACCGATCGATCTCCCCAGGCCGCGCGATCGGGGGAGTTTCGACTTCACCAAGAAGCGAAACGAGGTGTATCAGGAGTTTTTCGCTTCGGCGGAGAATGCACCTGAGTATGCCATCTAAGAACTGACATGGAGTATCCCCCTGTGGAACAGGGGGGAAGGCTCGCGCAGCGAGAGGGGCGGGGTCACTGCCGTTAAGTCGGCTATTTCGCATTGCTTAAACTCTCCCGCCCTCCCGTCCTTTACCCATCCATGACTTCCGTGCCAGCCGCTTTTTCCCCTGATATCGCTGTTTTTACCTGGCCACCGCCTCCCCTTTGTCGTTATCTGCCTGTTGAGAATGAATGATGTGGCGCTATGTATTAACAGCCGCTGGAAATGAAAAATAATGGTCGGAACAGGGCAAAGGTCGGAAAAGTCGTTGATTTCTTGACCGAACTGATTGTATATATTCTAACGACTTTTTTATATTCCATAGCTTTTGGGTGTGGAATACGATGAAGGGCTCACTACAAGTCTCCATCCGTCGACATTTGACACGCAAATCAGAGGGCACGCATGAGCCGTAAACCGAAATTCCCCAGCAAACGCGACGTGATCGAGCGCACTCCCGACCCGGCGGTTCGTAAGATGCTCCTGCATATGGAGCAGGCCGGCATCGAAACTCCCTTCGACCGCTTCGACGCCCAGAAGCCGCATTGCGGCTTCGGCCTCTCCGGCACCTGCTGCAAAAACTGCCACATGGGTCCTTGCCGCATCACACCCAAAAGCCCAAAAGGAGTCTGTGGCGCCGACGCCCACGTCATCGTGGCCCGCAACATCCTGCGCTGGGTGGCGGCCGGGGTCGGGGCTCACGGGGCGCGCGGACGCGAGGTCATGCTGGCTCTGAAGGGTGCCGCCGAGGGGAACCTGGATATCCCGATTCTGGGACCCGAAAAGGTGGTCGCCACGGCCAAGTCCTTCGGCATATTCAGCGAGGAGAAGACGGTGCACGAGATGGCCGGCGAGATTTCCCTCATCCTGCTGGAAGACCTCTGCCGCACCCTGCCGGGACCGCACCGCACCCTGGAGACAATGGCTCCAAAGGAGCGCATCGACGTCTGGAGGGAGCTGGATATTCTCCCCATCGGCGCGTACCACGAGGTCTTCGAGGCGCTGCACCGAACGACCACGGGCACCGACGGCGATTGGGAAAACCTGATGCGGCAGGTGTTGCGCTGCGGGCTGGCCTTTGCCTGGAGCTCCGTGGCCGGTTCCGCGATCGCCATGGACTGCCTCTATGGCCTTCCCAAACGAAGCCGCATCACCACCAACCTCGGGGTGATCCAGACGGGAACCGTCAACGTGGCGGTGCACGGCCATTCCCCGGTGCTGGTGAGTGCCATCGTCAGCGCCGCCCGTCGCGCCGACCTGATTGCCTTCGCCCAGTCCAAGGGGGCCGAGGGAATCCGCCTCTACGGGATCTGCTGCTCGGGGCACTCCGCCCTGGCCAAATTCGGCGATGTCCATCCGCTGGCCAGTGCCGTCGGCGCAGAACTGGTGCTTGCCACCGGTGCCATGGATCTCTGGGTCGCGGACGTACAGGATGTCTTTCCCGGCATCATGGACGTGGCGGCCTGTTTCCATACCCGCGTCGTCACCACCAGCGATTCGGCCCGTCTGCCGGGTGCGCTCCACATCGGCTTCGATCATCACCACAGCAATCTGGCTCAGGCCGATGAGCTGGCTGAGCGTATCATCCGGATGGCCATCGACGGCTTCAGCGAGCGGGATGCCGGCAAGGTCTTCATCCCCCAGGCCCGCATGGATGCCGAGGTTGGCTTTTCGGTGGAAAACGTGCTGGCAACCTTCGGCGGCTCGGCAACGCTCAAGGAGCACCTGGTAAGCGGGCGGGTCCGTGGCATCGTCAACCTGGTGGGGTGCAACAACCCCAAGGTGGTCTACGAGGAAGCGGTAGTGCAGGTGGCCCAGGCGCTCATCGCCCACGACGTTATCGTCCTTACCAACGGTTGCGCCGCCTACGCCCTTTTGAAGACGGGATACTGCCTCCCCGAGGCGCTGCAGGAGTCGGGACCTGGGCTGCGTCAGGCCCTTGGGCCGCACAAGTTGCCGCCGGTCTGGCACATGGGGGAATGCCTGGACAACGCGCGGGCCACCGGGATGTTCCGCGCCGTGGCCGAGGCGACCGGCGAACCGCTGAAGCGCCTGCCGCTTGCCTTCTCCAGTCCGGAGTGGTCCAACGAAAAGGGGGTCGGAGCAGCTCTCGGGTTCAGGCTCCTGGGACTCAACTCCTATCACTGCATAGAGCCGCCCCTTAGCGGCTCGGACAAGGTCTCGCGCTTCTTTTACGAGGACACTCAGGCGCTGCTCGGCTCCGTCATGGTGGTGGATCACGACCCTCACGCCCTGGCCGCGCGGATCATCGCCGACCTGGACGAGCGCCGTACTGCATTTGGCTGGCAGTTGCCAGGCCCGCCGGCGGAAATAAGACAGGCCGCACCCCATGGTCACGTGCATGGCCATGCACACGGGCCCGACCACCAACACCATCACGATCACGACCATGGCCATGACCACGATCATGATCATGATCATGATCATGGCCACGGACACGACCATCACCATAATGCATCACCTAAACACTAAGGAGGCGACTTCATGAATCGTAGAGACTTTTTGATCACCGGCGGAGCAGCACTGGCAGCGACGGCATTATCCGGTCCTTTTTTCCCGGCCTTTGCCACCGGGAAAAACCTGACCATCAAGATCGGATATCTCCCGATTACCGACCACCTGCTGATGCTGGCCGCGGAGCGCGAGAAGTTCCCGAATGTGACGCTGGAACCGGTCAAGTTTTCGTCCTGGCCTGAGATCACCGAGGCTCTCAAGGCCGGCAAGATTGACGGCGCCTTCCTGCTGACCCCAATGGGAATCACCCTGCGTCAGAAGGGGATACCACTCAAGGTCGTCCTGCTCGGACACCGTAACGGCAGCGTGATAACGGTTAAGAACTCGGGCGAGATCAACCGCATCGAAGACCTGAAAGGGAAGACCATCGCCATTCCCAGCCCGTTTTCCACCCACAACATCCTGCTGCGCAAGGTGCTGACCGAACACGGCATTAACCCGGCGCACGATCTCAAGATCGTCGACATGGCGCCTCCCGAGATGGTCGTTGCCCTGGCGACCGGCCGCATACACGGCTACATCGTGGCCGAGCCGTTCGGAGCGCAGGCAGAAGCCCAGAAGGTCGGGAAGATTCTGGCCCTTTCCAAGGACATCTGGCACGACCACATCTGCTGCGTGCTGAACCTGCAGGAAAAACTGGTGCACAACTACCCGGGCGAGGTGCAGGAACTGGTCGCCGGTTTCCAGCGCACGGCAACCTTCATCGAAGCCGAGCCAGTCCTGGCAGCCAAGGGATCGGTAAAGATCCTGGGGCAGAAGGCGGAAATAGTCCAGCATGTGCTTACCTCTCCCCGGGACCGGATTTCCTTTCTCAACCTGACCCCCGCCAAGGCTGATTTCGCCGCCACCCAAGACTACATGATCAAGTTCGGTATCGCCAAGGAGAAGATCGACCTGGCCTCCTATCTTGACGACCGCTTCGCCCGCAGGAAGGTGTAATGCTCGCTGCGCTATCAAAAAAGCTGCTGCCGTTACTGGCTCTGGCGGCCTTCGTCGCGATCTGGCAGATCGCGGCGGGNTTCTGGCCGCCGGAGCTGTTTCCCTCGCCCTTGATCGTTGCCGCCGCACTGCGCGAGCTGGCGGATTCCGGGGTACTCTGGAGCAATATCGCGATCAGCCTTGCCCGGTTTGCCGGGGCGTATCTGGTCGCGGTAGTCATAGCTGTGCCGCTCGGCCTTTTTCTCGGCCGCAATCCTCGCTGCCGGCAGGCCATCGACCCGCTGGTGCAGGTGCTGCGCCCCATCTCGCCCATCGCCTGGTTTCCCCTGGCGGTGCTCTGGTTCGGGATCGGCAACGCCCCCGCGGTATTCATCATCTTCCTGGCAGCCTTTTACCCGGTGCTCCTTTCCACGGTCAGCGCCGTGGTCGGCATCCCGCCGGTCTATCTCAAGGTGGCCGCCAACTTTGGAGCCCGGCCTGGAGCGGTGTTCCTGCGCGTGATCATCCCGGCGGCCTTCCCCGGCATCATGGTCGGCCTGCACATAGCGGTCGGCACCGCCTGGATTCACCTGGTGGCGGGGGAGATGCTCGGGGCGCAGTCGGGTCTCGGCTTCATGATCGTGGATGCGCGCAATTTCCTGCGCACCGACTGGATCATGGCCGGCATGCTGGTCGTCGGTATTCTCGGACTTTGCATCAACCTCGGTATGCGCCGGTTTGAACTTTGGCTAGGCCGGCGCTGGGGAGGTGTCGCATGACCGCTTCGATAAAAATCAGCCTTCAAGGAGCCGAAAAACTCTACTCCTCGCCGTTGGGGGAAGATGTCATCGCTCTGGCTCCCGTCACCCTGGAGATCGCCTCCGGAGAATTCGTCTGTCTGGTGGGGCCGTCGGGCTGCGGCAAGACCACTCTGGTCAACATGATGGCCGGCTTCGAGAAGCCGAGCGCGGGGGGGGTGACCATCGACGGACGCCCGGTGCGCGGCACCGATCCCGACCACATCATGATATTCCAGGAGTACGGTCTCTACCCCTGGCGCACGGTCCTGGGCAACGTGCTCTTTGCTCTGGAAGCCAAGGGGCTCAAGGGGAAGGAGGCGCTGGCGAAGGCAAATGAATACGTCGACTTGGTCGGGCTTACCAAGTCGAAGGACAGCTTTCCGCACCAGCTTTCGGGCGGCATGAAACAGCGGGTCGCCATCGCCCGGGCTCTCGCAGTGGAACCGAGCGTGCTCTTCCTGGATGAGCCCTTTGGTGCGCTGGATGCCTTTACCCGCATGTACCTGCAAGACGAGCTGCTGCGGCTTTGGCAGGAAAAGCGGCCGACAGTGGTCTTTGTGACCCATGACCTCGATGAGGCGGTGTACCTTGGCGGCCGGGTGGTGCTGATGGCGCCGGGACCCGGGCGGGTCCAGAAGATTATCGATATTCCGCTTGCCTGGCCCAGGGACCGGATCGGCGACGGTCTGGCGCATTATCGGCGCGAACTGTTCAGGGAGTTCCACTTAGTCCACCAGCAGGCAGCCGATGAGGCGGGTTACGAGATTTAGAAAATAAACACCTTCCCCGCTGTAGAAATACTTGACAACGGATGATGGCGGGTGTATTAAACTACTAAATCCATAGGATGAAAAGTTTTGGTAGGCAAGATCCCCCGCAGTTTCGGGCTCGTGCCGCAACACCGGCTTTTCCCCGCTAGTGGAAGCGCGGTGCGATGACAGTCAATAACTGAGTCGCGGACACTTAAAAAGACATAAGGGACAGTCGTTCCCGACTAATAACAAACATGCTGTGCTGACCAGACAAACTGGAGGCCGGGGGAAATCTTTCCCTCGGCCTTTTTTCGTTTTGGACCATCAAATCAAGAGAAGGAGAACGCCATGGCCGCAAAGAATTATCTCTTTACTTCGGAGTCGGTGACCGAGGGACACCCGGACAAATTAGCCGACCAGATCTCTGACGCCGTGCTGGACGCGCTGCTTGAGAAGGACCCCCTGGCCCGCGTGGCGTGCGAGACCAGTGTCACGACCGGCCTGGTTGTGATCATAGGCGAGACTTCCTCCACGGCCCAAATCAATGCGGTGCGGGTGGCCCGCGACACCATAGCCGAGGTCGGCTATACCAGTGCCGAACTTGGCCTGGACGCAGAACACAGCGCCGTCCTGGTGTCGCTGGACCAGCAGTCTGCCGACATCGCCCAAGGGGTCAATAAGGCCTTTGAGCACAGAAACGGCGGAGATCATGACGGCTACCTCGATTCGGTGGGGGCAGGGGACCAGGGGATGGTCTTCGGCTATGCCACGGACGAGACCGCCGAATACCTCCCGACCAGCATAGCGCTCGCCCACGGGTTGACCAGAAAGCTCGCCTCGGCCCGCAAACTCGGAGAGATCAGCTACCTCCGTCCCGACGGCAAAAGCCAGGTGACGGTCGAATTCGAAAACGGTATTCCGAAAAGAATAGACACGGTCGTCATCTCGACCCAGCACGGCCCGGAAGTGGAACTGGAGCAAATATGCCACGATGTCATCAATAAGATCATCAGGCCGGTCATCCCCCAGAGCCTCCTGGACGACAATACCCGCTACTTCATCAACCCGACCGGCCGCTTTGTCGTCGGTGGACCGCACGGAGACGCGGGGCTTACCGGCCGCAAGATCATCGTCGACACCTACGGCGGGGTGGCGCGCCACGGCGGCGGCGCCTTCTCCGGGAAGGATCCCACCAAGGTGGACCGCTCCGGCGCCTACGCCGCCCGCTACGTGGCGAAAAACCTCGTCGCGGCGGGACTTGCCAAAAAGGTCGAGATTCAGATCGCCTATGCCATCGGCGTGGCGCGCCCAGTAGCCGTCTTCGTGGAATCCTTCGGCACTGGCACGGTCAGCGACGACCAGCTCGCGGAGCTGATCGCCAAGCACTTCGACCTGCGGCCGGCCGCGATCATCGAGCAGCTCAACCTGCGCCGCCCCATCTACCGCCAGACCGCGGCCTACGGGCATTTCGGCCGCACCGACCTTGACCTCCCCTGGGAGCGTCTGGACCGCGTCGCCGAGCTTACCCGCTAAGGGCGGTACCTACAGGATTTGCCTACGGAGGATAGAAGGTCATGACAGTTGCATTGAAAAAAGTGGCGGCAAAGGAATCGGAACTGGAACTGGTGCTGGAGCAACACTCCGATTTTCCCCGCCTGATCGCGGTGAAGATCGATGCCCAGCGCCGGGGAGTGCACTATACGGAGCGGGCGCTGGCAACCGTGGACTCTAGCGTCCAGATGCGCAGCCCCTATCTTTTCGGCTCGCGCGACGGCGAAATAAAAGACCTGCCGGAGTCGCTTCTGCTACGCGACGGCACCACCATCCTGACCGATCCGACGCCGCTGGCACAAAACCCCTACCTGGTCGACCTGGTCGACGGCAGGCTGGCGCTGACCGACGGAGGCAAGCTGGTCGAGCACATCGAACTCTGGCCCAAGCCGCTTTACTACGACAAGAAGACCAGGTCCGGCCTTCCCATGAGCCACATCGTCAGTGCCCGTCCCCAGCGCTTGAACGTGTTCCAGTCGAGCTATTGCCAGTTCTGGGCCGAGGACGACGGCTGCAAGTTCTGCGACATCGTCACCCACACCAAGCAGCAAAAAAACGAGCTGGGCGTACCTTCGCGGCTCAAACCCGAGGACATCTCCGAGACCATCCGCGAGGCGATCAAGGAGCCGGGGCGCTTCACCAGCATTTGCCTGACCTCGGGCTCGGTCCTGAAGGGTGCCGAACTTTTCGACCGCGAGGTTGACTTCTACATCGAAACGCTGCAGGCCATCGGTGAAAATTTCGCGACCAAGAAGTTTCCCAGCGAACTGATCTCATCCGCGTTCAACGAAAGACAGCTGGCGCGCCTCTACGAAGAGACCGGGCTCACCAGCTACACCAGCGACCTGGAGGTGCTGGGTGAGGATAAGTTCAACTGGGTCTGCTCCGGCAAGGCTAAGTGGGTGGGCTACGGCGAGTGGAAACAGCGCCTGATCAGGGCGGTGGACATCTTCGGCCGCGGCAACGTCGGGACGGGGCTCGTGGGTGGCGTGGAACTGGCTAAACCGCACGGTTTCACCAGCGAGTCGGACGCGCTGAAGTCGACCCTGGAGGAGGCCGAAAGCCTCGCAGAGCACGGGGTGACCTCCTTCTACATCGTCTGGGTGCCGCGCCCCGGTTCCTACTTCAAGGACCAGCAGAACCCGTCCCTGGACTACTTCGTGTGCCTTGCGCAGGGGCTGCACGACCTCCGCGTCAAATACCAGCTGCCGATTGACTACAACGACTACCGCCGTTGCGGCAATCACCCGGACTCGGATCTCTCGCGTTTGCTGTAGCAGGTACGCACGCCGTCTCAAGCCACATTAAGAAAGGACAGATAACTCATGGCTACCAAGCTTGATCAGCAAATCATCGATCTCTTTGACAATGAGGATTCCACCAAAGTGCTGGCGACTGTCAACGAACATGGCTCCCCGCACGCAGCCGCCACACCGTTCATCCGTGTCGATGCCGACGGCAACCTGCTCTACCTTGAGCTGGTCGAGTCGTCCCTGACCCAGAGAAACCTGGTGCGCAGCATCTGGTTCGACAAGAAGGTCTCCGTCTCCGTCAGTGACAAACTCGGACAGAGCTGGCAGATCAAGGGGAAGCCGGTCAAGACCTTGATAACCGGGCCTGTGTTTCTGCAGGCCTACCATGACGTGCGCCAGCGCCTGGGGGACGTCGACCTCTCCGCGGTCTGGGTCATCGAACCCGAGGAGGTCATCAACGAGAACATTCTGGTGCGGCATACCGAAGAGGAACTGCTGCACCCGCTATACCGGCATCTGGATCGGCTCGCCAAGACAGCCGGGTAGGGTGGGCACCTTG